>Ga0157363_1000952_pt1 | contig 23142 bp, 22 predicted proteins | sample AttsexASBM1_FD_111477 | JGI IMG/M metagenome (GOLD analysis project Ga0157363, IMG submission 111477) | Fungus gardens microbial communities from leaf cutter ant in Ribeirão Preto, State of São Paulo, Brazil - Atta sexdens ASBM1 | ecosystem: Host-associated > Fungi > Mycelium > Unclassified ... | reverse complement strand
ATACAGAACGTTGCATACTATCTTGTCTTTTGTAATTAATGGCCCTAGTCTTTGTTGACGAAATAAACTTGGCCAATTGCATACTTCCGTTATAATTTTTTTAGAAATAACAGTAATTTTTTTTCTTTTGTCTTTGTTTTCCGAGAGCGTTACCTGTTTCAATAGCACGTTATGATGAATATATATGAATATATTGAAAAATATTCACTCAGTAATGTAAAAATACAAATAAAAAAAAAGAACGTTAAATTGACGATATATAGCGTCGTGAATAGCATAAAATAATAAATGTATGATACGAACGTTTAATATTATATTGTTACATGTCATTATATAATATACATATATATATATAATATATATAATATATATACATATATAGTATACATTATATAGTATATATAATGACATAAAATGTTTTATTTAATAAGATCAAGTTTAATTATTTTATGCTGATAAAGTTACCATAAAATATTTAGATATTTTATAAGAGTTAACAGCCCCTAAAGTTTATATTAAAAGTTTCTTGGTTTATTTCTGCTCTGAAAATTATACAATAGATGATACAATAGATACGTGCGTGCGTGCTTTATTGTTACTAAAGTTTCAAATATAAATATTGCCCAACAAACTGTATCCTTCACATTTAAAACACTGTGTTGTCCGCCTCTGTACATAAAGCATTTCAAGATAATTACATATTAACAATACTTTTTATTATAATTTTATAGACAAAATTCTAAGTAATAAAAAAAAAGAGAACCTGAATCTTTTTCTTTGTAAAAATATAATTTATGATAATTTATCATATATCAATAAACCAAAACAGGTATTATTGATATTAATTCTTCCTACAAATCATTTGCTTACGAAATATAAATTTTATTTTAATATAAATTTTTAATATAAATTTCATAAAAGTGATTTGTCAAATTGTTATTAATAGCAGCATTATTTAAAAATTTTTTCGCGTTTACATTTTGAAAAATTGTTGCAAGTCATTAAATTTTATAGAATTCATATGAGATTGAAGATATAATAATAAAGGATTAACATTTTTGAGAAAAACTGATATTATTGGAAATTATCAATATTAATTAGTATTAAATAGATTATTATAGAATGTTATAAATAATGAGGATAGTAAGTGATTTTTCTGATATATTATTTTGATTACAAAATTTTTATTATTTAATCATTAATAATATAAAAGGTCATTCAAGCTTATGCAATGTAAAAATATCTGCATATTTTTTTTTAATCCTGCAATAATTTATAAACAAAGTTTATAAATCTTCTGTAACAAACTTTTAATATTATTAACGGTTTAATTAAATATAAAAAATTTTATATTGTCTTATTATTAGCAAGAAATTCATGTTACAATAATTTATATTTATTGTTTGAAGTTATTAATTTTATTTAATAAAAATATCACTAATAATTTGATAAATGAATAGTATTCATAGTCAAATTGAAATTTTTAATACATTTTTGCTTGTATTGAAAATCTCATTCATCCAGTTTCATGTCAAACTAACGATCAAAAAACGGCAAAACAGCATCATTTTAATACACCTACATAAATATAAAATAGTGAGTTGAATTACTCTTAATTTATGATTACAATAACACCGAAAAGATTTGGTATCTCAGTCATTTCTTATCTTTATTATCATTATGGCACATTATCTTCTTCATAATCTTTAGCAGTTTCAAATCTTTTTCATAATCTCAAGCAGTCTCTTGTACACGAGCTTAGGCGCGTCCTTGCCCCAGATGAAATCCAAGTGATTAAATTTAGGTACTCTGTACATATCCAATACGTTGGGTAACAGATGGTAAAGTTTCTTCACATCCTTAAAAAAAAATATCAAGTTGTCATGCATTATTTTATTCTCCTTACTCAACTCTGTGTGTCTTTATACGCAATGTTTTCAATTTAGACTCTAAACACATGTTTCTTTATTTCAGTCAGATTCAAAATTTTAAAATTTCAATTATTTATGATGATAAAGTAAAATAATGATGCATTGAATGTGGTATAGTCACAATAGTATATTATTATAACTTGAAGTATGAAATTAATACGAATTAGTTCTTAATATGTATTTCTCACGTGTCTTTTTAATCTAAATATTCATTTTCCTGCTACCTACCACACTGCTGGCCAACCAGTCATTGTCGCCATAGAATATCGCAATTGGCACAGTGATACTCCCTAGATCATAGTCTGGCGGTTCCGTTGCATTATAAATCAGCAAATTATTTTTGCGTCCATAGTCATATTGACGAAATTTGCCCGACTCGATTTCCTGGCTGAAATGCACCAACGTTTTAGCCGAGGCGCCGGCTGGATCGTGATTCAGAATCACTGGTAGCAGAGTCTAGGAAACGGTATAATATCTTGGTTATGATTTAAAGCGTCATCGCATATGCTAAACGTGACTTTCGAAGCGCACTTCAATTACGGCTGAATTGCACTTCACATTACGCTTTCGTGGAATGCTTACGTAGTTGAACTGTTCTTTGTCGAATCCACAGATTAGGAATATCACGTTGGCGCAGATCTCCTTCTCAATATTAAATATCTCACAGCTATACTTAGACAGATAGTCTAGCATATCGCTGTGTGGCAGAAACTCATTTTTGCCGAAGAAATGTGCGATTATCTGTAATCCCCGAATTTCTTAATTGGAATATATAATTTACTTATCAATGTTTTGATTGTTCTAATTTTAGCAAGTGTTTGAGAATAAATTGATTCATTTGAAGTATCTTTAATGAATTAAATTTATATAAGCAATCTTTGATCTTAAATCTTAATTTGTAAAAAATGTCTCGTTAAAATTATAATCAAAAGTTTGGATAATATAGCTCTACAATGAATGCATTCTATGTAATGTTTGCTCGTAAAGATTATTTCATCCTTATTATTTAATAAATGTAAAGGCGCTCTCAGACGATATGACCAACGTATGTCATAATATAATATTAGGAAATATTATATACATACATAATTATCCATATTGAATGTAGTCAATATTTAGCGAATGTACAAAGTTGGCATATATATTGATCATATCGTCTGGAGGCACTCTTAAACAAGGATAAAATGATGCACACGAGTATTACGAATGTTAAAATAGAACGCATCCAATGTAGACATTAAATATAGATATCTAACAATAAGTGAGAGTAGTGAAAAGATAATGTTCCCATTTTTTAGAGTTAATTTCTGGTTAAAATAAAATTTCATATGAAATCTTCTTCCACACTTGTTTATATTTACACAGAAAATTAATCTTTCTTCTGGTCATAAGATATATAAAATTCCTTCTTGCATGAAGAAAATATATACAATGGTCGTATTATTTTTTAACGATAATGAACATGCTTTTATCGCAATTTTCTGATATTTAACTTTATGTATTTTTGAAACATTAAATTTTTTTAAATAAATTGCGCTTGGAATTAGTTAAAAAAAAATAGTTTTGTTATTTTCTCCTTAAAATTTTATAACAAGGATTATTGATGTCTTAACATTTTTTTGCTAAAAAAGACACATGAAAGACAAAATTGTTTTTGAAAAGTAATAATAAAGCCAGTAAGATATCCTGTATGTCAGTGTTCGCAAAAATTTACACATTTCAAGCTGATTCCCTCATCATCGCTCGAAGCTCGGCGCCGAACGCTCACGTGACGCTCTGGATCAGGAGCGTTCCTATATCAGAAATATATTGGGAGCGCATCTTCCGCCAAATTATTATTGAAACATGTTTTTTATTAAATAATTTATTTCTATTAACATAAAATTTTCTATTGTTAATTTATTTATTGTTTATTCTTTAGTGATATAAGTATAAATAATAATATACTTATATCTTAAGTAGTTAGATATAATTACTATATATTATACATAATTATTATATATTAAAATATTTTATTATTAGTATTTATTTTTTAATATTTTATATTTATCTTAATAAATTCTTTTCTTTTTAATTTATTTAGAATGGTTTTTTATTTTTCAACTTTCTAAATGAAATTTTCAGTTTTATAATAATTTTTTTTTAATTTTTAATTATAATTTATTATTTTATATTATATACTATTATTAATATTTTATTTAAATTTTTCTTCATTTTTCTTCATTTTTTTCATTTTTTTTCATTTTTTTTCATTTTTTTCAATTTTTTTTTCATACATCATATTTCTTAATATATTACATAATTATGATAACGTACATTTCGACAATAGCTTTCCACATTACCCGTGAGGTACTATTGTTAGATGCATTTTTTTTTTAATGTGATTTCCCCAGTAGGTCTATTCCACAAAAAGAAGAATCAAATACTCGAATATGGTTGGCAGGAAAGCAAAATTATACATCGTACTACTATACGATAATTTTGTATAATTTTGATTCTTTTTTTCGATTCTTCTTTTTGCCCGGAGAAATTACATTAAAAAAAAACGCATCTTATCAATAGTACCTTATGAGTGATGTAGAAAGATATTGTCGAAATGTAACGTTATCATAATTATATAATGTATTAGAAAACTACGTTAAGATAAGTGTATCATTAAGAATGAATAAATTAACAATAGAAAATTTTATGTTAATAGAAATAAATTATTTAATAAAAAACATAATTTCAATTATAAACATAGTTTCAATAATAATTTGGCGAAAGGTGCGCTCCCTATATTTCTAGACGTTCCTGAGCTAGAGCGTCACGTGAGCACTCGGCGGCTTAGCCGTCGAGTCTCAAAGGGATCGCTCGCCGGAATCAGTTCGAAATGTGCAAATCTTTGCAAGTACTGTTCTATGTAGCGTAAAATTATAAGACAAGGTGAATTAATGTTAGATGTAGTTTCTTAACTATTATATATGGTTTTGAATCGTTATATTAATAATTAACTTACTTTCTAGCAGTATATTTAGACACATTACCTCAAGTTTCTGTACGAAACGAGAAAAATATCGTATTGGACTTTTCATATGGTTCACAAAAACTGCAGGCGCGAGACTAATCATCATTTGCACCATTCGAGCAATTTCTGGATGTTCCACTGCCATTATATAAAAAGAAGTTGTACCCATTGAATGACCAATGTATGTGTGCAATGGATGTGATGTTATATTCGTGATGTACGAAATCATCGCAGGTAAATCATAGATGCCCATTTCATGAAAGCTAACAACAATTTTAATCGATATAGATATATCACAAAATATAACAAAGTATATATTATAATATATTATAAGTATATATTATAATATAAAATAAAAATAGTATAAAAATTAATTAACTTTCATTTTTTTATTATAAATTATAGTGACAAGAGCATTGTCGAGCAGTTCTTTAAAAAAAAATCGAGTATATTTTAAAAAATTGAAGTTATATTTTAAAAGTACATTACATGATTAAAATATATTTATTTAATATAAGTGTGGCAACCAATTACTATTATTATTTGTAACTGTCTGAATGCTTTCTATGGAATTTTCGGTCAGATTATTAGATAAGACCTCCCAAAGTACTTCCCAAGATAACTGCTTCAAATAAATATTTATTTTTCCTGAAGCTTTAGCTTCATGATATTGACCAGATATTTTCAATCGAATTTACGATTGGAGATTGAAAAGGCTAATAAATTCTTTATTACGTCAATTTGTGAAAACCTCGTAGAAGCATATCTCGTGGAAAATATGAAAATAAGTTATATAATCAATAATAATCGTGGATGCTATATACTACATAATGCATACTTTTAAAATATTTTTGAATATCACTTTTAATGTATTCGGTTATTTCTTTCTAAAAGAATTGCTGATGCTCTTATGTTATTGATTATAAATCATTATTTCACTATATCATTTTGAATACACTGTTATTTTTTTATTTTATAATGTGAATACCTGAAATTCCAAAATCTTGAATCCGATGGAGATAAAGAAACATGTGCCCTTGAATAAGTATTCCCACGAATATTGCCCAACCAAACATCGTAGCCCTGATCAGCCAATATAAAAGCTAACATAATAAAGAAAACATTGTTTACAATAATTAGTTAGATGATAATATTTTGGCTTTATAATGTTAGTACGTATAGTCTAGCCATATATCTGATTTTTTTCTTATATATTAATCCGATTTTACATAAAAAGTGAAATTTTATTTAAAATCCAGAAGAACAATATTTGATCTTAATAGTTAAAATTATTTGCATAAACAATATAATATTAAAAGATAATAAATAAAATGCCAATTTGAGCCAACACTGATTATTAGTGTGTATTTTATATTTATTCAAAATGAATAGTGAAGCGTATATGTTTCGACTTACGATCAAAGTCCTCTTCAGAAAATTAAGTAAATATTAAATACTAATTATATAATGATAGCGCAAACAGTTTATCCTTGACTATTTATTATTTATACTTATCGTCATTGTAAGTACATGTTCAGTTGTCTACTATTTTTCTCAATTTTCATTTTACATTTGTCTACCAAACAGTTATGTCTAATAACTTTTTTTAGTAAGTGAACTGAATTTTGATATTAACCATTATTTATATTAACTTTTTAATTTATTCATATTTGTGTTTAAATCATAGTAAATGAAACAGTCTAATGGAATATGTACAAAAAACCTTATAGAAACAGATCAATGACAATCATGTAAGTTTAATTTATCATATTTTATCATATTTTATCATATTTTATATGAAAAACTTTATGTTAGCACAATTAAAAATATTTTTTAACTTCTTTTGGTCTTTCGATTCAAAACAATAAAATTTCTTTCTTTTTCGTAAACTTAGTAATTTGATGACCAAGATTAATTCGGACATTACTACCACAGTTTTTTGTATTTTATACTTTAATAGTTTATACTCGCTTATACTCGTGCTATCATTATATAATTAATATTTAATATTTACATTTAATTAATTTTCTTTGTACTGAAGAGGACCTTGACTGTAGGTCGAAATGTATATGCTTTACTACTCATTTTAAATAAATGATATAAAATACACACTAATAACCAATATTGACATTTTATTTATTATCTTTTAGATTTTTCTTTTCTAGAGCCTATTGATTATTTGTCTTGAATATAATATTAAAAAAATAAAAATAAAATCTTTCAAAACCGAAATGTGTTATAATTTGCATTAGACATATTAAATTTTTTTGGCACATTGAAATTTGAGAATTTATTTTGACATTTTTCCGAAGCGTAATCGATGATTTCTTTAAATTAAAGGTAGTACCAAGTCCTTTATCCTTGTCGGCAATGACCCAGTCTGCAGAGCTGCACAACAAACCATGCTGCAACAAAACTGGCTGATACTTGTTATTTGGGATACGATGAAGTGTTAAAAGATAACCGTCCTGCGTCTGTACAACATGAGCCTCTGCAGGATAACCAGCTTTTCTTATCATTTGCACCTAGAGAAATGAATAGTTTGTTTATTTAACACTAGTGATACAAATCACAATCTTAATATTTATCAAAAGTTTATTATGATATAGATTGTCTTGAAATTCACGAATTAAAATATTACAGTAAGAAAATTCAAAAAATTAAGCCTGTCACAAGTAATTTTAAGATTCCATTGAGGTCATTTTAAATATAAGATATCGTGTTATAAAATCTAAAAATCAGAATATAGAAAAAAATACATTTACTTACTGTATTAAGACTGGCATCGATATTGAATTTGACGCTGTTCAGCTGTTCCTTGTTATCCCGCATCGTATTCATGAGCGCGCTCGGCGAAATGTCTTGCAAAATATCGAATGTTATAGCTGCAGCAAGGTCGCAAAATACCAAAAGGAATGCTACCACAATTGGCCACATCATGTCGGCGTCCGATAGGATTTGAATTTGATAAACGACGAAAGGATTTAAATTGGATCGCGGATCCCCCGAGATGTTAAGATGTACTAATAAAAGATTAAAGAGATGAGAAGTATGGTTATGTTCTTTACATGCAACTGAGCCCTTCTTGTTTCTGCCACGATATTTATACGTTTAAGGAACGCTGACGAATGTGTATATCAGTCAGAAAAGAGACAGAAAAAGAAAGAAAGGAGGGGAGACGCGATAATAGAACAAATGGAATTATATTAGTCATTATAGTCTGATAAATATGAAAATTGTCCGTAATTGAAAAATAAAGGTACACTTTATGTAGTTGTTCGTGCTAGTAATTGTAATGAGTAACTAGGCGAGCAATTTATTCTTCTCATTTGTATTCTACGTATAGTTGGAAGGAAATATTTGTTTTGATTGGAAAATTTTACATTTTTCTTGAAACACTTTTTCATAATAAGGCGTGTCATGTTTTGTAGTAGTTCGATTAATTTTGCATTTAAGATTGTTTTAAGTCTGATTTCTCATAAGGTGACATTCTCTCAAAGTCCAATTTTATATTCAAGATCGTCAGATCAAGTTTGATCCTAGACATACAATTTTATGATATTTAATTTTATGATATTTAATTTTAGTCAATAAAATGAACACACTCGTGTTTCTGAATGCATGTTTCTGGAAAATATCCTTTAATATCATTTTTAAGATAGATAGATTATTAAATAATTGTATTATAATTAATACTGCTACGTGCAGTATGTTTCTGAAAAAAAAAAGGAACAAAGTTATATAAAATAAAAGTTTTAATTGAAAAGAACATAAAATTATATAGAGTACAATAAAATTGACTACGAATTAACTATAAAAATTGAAATAGAATACTATAAAGAAACATGTTATAGAATTTAAAATTTAAGTCTTATTTTTTAAAATAAAATACTTAATTAGATATTATAGATTTAATTAGATAGAAGTTAGAATATTAAATTAAAAATGAATTTACATTTTTTTGCATATTTTATTTCATTCTTAATTTCTTGTTTTAATTCGATAAATTTTTAATTCTGAAACTTAAATTTATTTATTTACCAGTGTCATTTATAACATCTAATCAAAATAACGTTGCAAAAATTAATTTATCGCTGCTATTCTCTTTCTTTTGATATTAATAGTGATCAATTAATTTTTATTAGAAAAGATTGATTTATTCAATTATTTAAAAAACAATTCTATTTACCTGCACAAATCATTCAAATATGATCTTATATTTATAAACTTCTGCTTAATATTAATAAAAAAATATAATAGTCTTAAAACAATTTTTCATCGTTCTTTCTTCGTTAATGAGACTTACTTGAATTTATAATCAATTTAATATCACGTGCAAACTTTACATTACTTCCATTTTATTTTAAATCTTTTTATGAGTCTCGATCTGTGGGTACGGCCAACGCGATGCTACAAACGCTTCGAAATGTTTTTTAATTGGTTAGTTTGTAAAATTCTTTCTTGTAATTGGTCCATTACAAAACGCTTCAAAGTATTTATAGCAAGACTTTGACCACAGCCTGTACATACATGTATCGCACGTGTTTACTTGAGCTTCATCAATTTTAAAAGTTCAACGATTTTGTACGTTTTCGGCTTTTGTTACAACTCGATACAAACATACATGTTTTGGCAAGAAAAGTGTTTTGTCAAGGAAATAAATATCGATAACCGATAGCTCTTTTAACGAATAATAATTCACAAGTACATGTGTCGAGATCCGAGATCCTTGTTTGTTGTGCGCATTCCCACGTGACGGTCAATAAAGAATACTTAGATAGTGTAATTGAGTCACTATCTAACGATTGTAAATTCGAGCAAGGTATTTTAAAGTTTTTCTAAGTTTGTCTGAGTTTATCGTCTTCGATTTCATCATATGGATAAATTCACAATTGAAAGTGCCGGACACCGGTTAACCTCTAATCGACCAGTTGTGTAAAAAAATGAAAAAGAATTAGTGATTTGATAAGGAATCTGATTCTAGAAGTCAAAATTTGTACCTTATATCTTATTATTTATATATTTTACTTGTACATTTATTTATATATTTATATATTTAAACTTTTGTGTATGTATATACTTATATATTTTATGGTCTTGCACTACTGCGAAAAAGGACAGGAATTTAGTCAGTATCCAGTAAAATGTTAACAAACTGCTAGTAATTTATTAGCATTCCAACAGAATATTGCAGCAAATTAGCATCAATTGTATATACATTAAAATCATGTTTTATCAGTAGAACATACTGTAACCTGCTGACATATAATCAACGAGAGGAAATCAAACAGTAAAAATCCAGAAATCAAGTATCTATAATTTTATAATCATTTAAACAAAATATATTGTTTAGAAATTTATGAAAAGGCAGATTTTACTTGATTTCTATAGTTACCATCATTATTGTCTTAACGATTTTCTGTTGATTCTGTTATTCATTTTTGTTCTGACGTTCTGTTTGCCAATTTAACAAATATTTTTTACAGAATGTTTTCAATAAGCTGTCAATAAGATAATTTTATAAGAGTTGTTTCTTTTGTTAACAGAGAATACGTCAGGATGAATGAAGTTACATTGCCTCCTTCACCAAATTGGTATTTGAGCAATATCCTTGCTTGCTCTAAACGTGGAACTGTAGCATGGGGCGCAAGGAACTTTGTTGTCATTGCCAGACAAAAAGAAGACAATGTTATGCAGTATTCTGTAATCAAGGATTATTTTAAAGACAAAGTAACTGCATTAGCATTTTGTCCTAAACTTGATAATCCAGACAGTCCAGAGCTGTTAATATGTGGTGGTGATGATACCAAAGCTAGGGTTTGGAATGTGGATACATTGGAGTTGCTAGCGGAATTTGCTTTTGTCGATGTAAATATATTCCATAATAACTTATAAACGTTAATTATTTATGTAACTTATATTAATATATATTTATTAATATAGGGAAGCAAATTGATTGTGGGAGTTGACTGGTCAGCCAAAGATGAAAATCTTGCGTGTGCAGTGAATTTGGAGGGTTGTTTAATGTACTGTAATATACAGTATAAGACTTTGAAAATAGTATCTCTAGGCAAGCTAACTGCTACATGTGTAGCTTGCTGTCCTCATGACTCTAGTCTTGTAGCAATAGGTACTAAAAGCGGACTAGTTTATATTGTTCAAAAAGATACAATATTGTATAGAATGAGAGGACACAATGAGGACATAGTTAGTTTATCTTGGTGTCCTTCAGACATGAATATTTTAAATGGAGGAAATAGGAGAGATTTACTTTTAGCTTCTGGTGCAAAAGATAGGTAAGCTTTTATAAGATTTATATATTATAATAAAATTTATATATTATATATAAAATGTATATATTCTCTGTGTCTCACATACTAAATTTATCAGTTACATAAAATATATATGAATATTTATCTTGTTACACTTAAAAATATAAGAAACAGATAATTAAAAAAAACTACTGTTATATTTATCTTTTTTATATTCAGATCTGTATTCATTTGGAGAGCCGGTAGAGATGGTAGATATGAAACTGTACTAAATATACCAAATACGCCTATCATGCCTGTCTCATATAAAAGCAAGCTCAGCACTACAGGTGGAACCTGGATTGCAGTATGTTGGGCAGAGCCCAATTTGCTTCTGACTAGTTCCCTTTGGGGCGAACTTCTTTCTTGGGAACTTTCAACAGATAGAGAGAAGCCTAAGTATAAATTGTTCCATACATTCCATAGTAGAGGATTATTTTCGATAGCTGCTATACCCAATTACGATGGAACATCTGATGACTTGAAAACAAATTCCGAGTGAGTAAACACTTTATATAAATTAGAAACATTAATAAATATTGAAATTTTTCATATTGATATTTTATTTTTCATATTGATATTTCATATTGATATTTAGGCTCAGGGTCTGGTCTTCAGCACAAGATCGCTGGGTTATATGTTGCAAATCTAACAGCGATCCTACGAAATCGGCGATCTTAGAGCACAAGATTTCTACACAAGGAGGATTCGTTTATTGTATGAACGCTTGTCCTATTGATACCTCACGCATTGCATTTGGCGTAGGAGACGCGATGCTGCGTCTATGGAATTTATCTGAACCACATACAACGATTTTCGATGTTGTTATGCACTGGCAGAAGATAAAGGGAAAAATAAGAGTGGTAAGAAATTCTCGCACGGAACTGTTTTTTGAAGTATTTTTATGTGTGAGAAAATATTATGAATTAGTATCATAGCATCATAGCATAAAATATATTCCACCAGATATCATGGTTCCCGGAAGATGAATCTACCGTTGCTTTTGGTACTGGAGAGGGTCGCGTTGGCGTGTTTGATGCAATTGGAACCAACAAACAACCTATATTATACCGGCAGTATCATCGAAATACCATTTATAAACTCGAATGGGCTCAACTTAAATCAGAATATTTTTTGTTCTCTTGTGCAGAAGGAGAATTAGTAGCTTACAAAAAATCCACACCGAACGATGGTAAGATGATAATATCCATTGTTTTATCATATTGTTTTATTATCATAAAATTCTTCTATTTTAGAACCTATGTCTATAATAAAGGAAGGATGTTTGGAATTTTCATGGAAATCGAATATATGCTTAACAGTTGCGTTAGAAAATGGGTATATATGTATATATATATGTATATATATAAAATATATTTAAGTAACAATTTTTTTTTAAATAATTGAAGAAATGCTTTAAATGGATCTTGTTTTTTTCAGATCAATTATGTTCTACGATCAGAAGCTGAGAAAACGCGGCAGTTCGATACACATTTTAAGAAATGTGGTGAATTGTTTGGCATGGCATCCCGAAAGTACAATGGCAGATAAATGGATGTCACCAATTGCCAACTATTTGGCAGTTGCATCTGATTCGTGTAGTATAATGATTTTTGATATGTCCAAGCTGATAAAAGAATTGGAAGCGACAGGTACCGAGGACATCATAGAAAGTGATCAGAATTGCACGATGCACAAGATAGTAGCAACATTAAACGGACACTCCGATAAAGTGGTGTGCTTAGCTTGGAGTCCACATTTCAGTGGGCATTTAGTATCTGGTAGCTACGATAATATCGCACAGGTCAAATACATATACATTATATAGTGTTAAAATAGTTCAATTATGTTGTTATGGCATCATAGCTTATCTGTCTATTTATTAAGTTTGTAGAATGAAATATGGGTTCTCTCCTTCCTGAAACAGGTTACCGTTCACCTTATAACTCCTTTACTCATAACTTTTAACTCTCCAGTCAACCTCTTACAAAACTGAAGCATACATGAGATGAAAATTAGAGATTCACTGACTACAAGTCGATCGCTCTTGTACAGAGTTATATGTCACCTCTGTTAAACTTGTATTTATCGTTTTTATATATCATACAACATTGTTTTTTGATTATATTATGTTGCAAATGCCAAATCTTGTTTAAATATTATTTTCAATATGATTTATATCGTTGTATAATTTTCTTCGAATATCATTTTAGGTGTGGAACGTCGAAAAACAGGAGTTGATGGGCACGTATATGGGTCACGATGGACCAGTGCTATGCTGTATGTGGAGTCCTCTCAAACCGCAGTTGATAATGACTGGCTCGTCAGACTTTACGCTACACATATGGAATTATACTTTATCAGCACAATCGCCGAAGCAACCTTCTGACATTAAGGCTTCGAAGAAAAAACAAAAACAGCAGAAGAAGTTGAAAAATAAAACGGATGATCAAGAAAATAATTCGACTATATCAACGAATCCTGTTAATCTATCATCTGCTGAAGTAATCGCAAGTAAATAATTTTTTTTTTATACAATCGATATACACGATATACAATTAGCATTAGTAATGTTCTCAATTTTTAATTGCAGAACTTCAAGTATCGCAATCGAAAAAGAAAGATAGAAAATCATATTTTAATAAATATAACAAATTAATAAACGATAAATCTCAAATTCTGAATTTCATCAAGCATGATATAAGAAGTAATCAAATCGAAGAAGACACTTCTACAAATTTGTCTTTATTTTGCGAAAAGAAAAATGATTTTTTGACACTCATTTCTAATGAAAGTAAGTTTAAGTATATTATATTAATATTATGTTATAATTACATATATTGAGTTGTCCGGAAAGCCGATTTTGAAGGAAAATTGAAACAAAGAAGATTTAAATTTTTAATTTCATTTATTAAATTTAAATCTTTTGCGGCACGAACTTTCCGGATAACCCAATAGATTGTTACGTGACATTAATGATTTATTATTTATCTACAGAGTTAGCACATGACAATTCAGATATCGTTACTGAGTTGAATATGTGGTGTGATGATTTGGAAAGCAATCTAATTTGTGCAGCTAGGGATCAACAATTAAATGACTTTTTAGTATCGCTTGCACCTAATGTTTCTTTGAAGTTCGTACGAATATTTCAACAAATCTAAGAGAATTAGTGGCTATCGAATACAATTGAAATTGATTTTACAGAATGTGGAGAGAAATGTGCGAGGCGTATGCTCATCAATTGATACTGCAACACAATCCGGAAAAAGCGGTATCATATTTACTAGCTATACACAAAATTTACGAAGCCGTAGAAGTATTTATAAATGCTAAGCTGTTTAAGGAGGCTTATGCACTTGCAAGATGTAAATTGGATGATAACGATATGTTTTTAAATAAAATATTAGAATCCTGGGCTGAATGGGCCACTTTTAAAGGTCATTTGGAGCAGGCAGCTCATTGGTAAGTTTTTGTTAATTAATATTTTTTATTAATCATCCTAAGCGTTGTAGTATAAATGAAAATTATATTTTCCATATTTACACAATATAAAAATATTATTTTACATAATATTAAAATATAATCAAGTAATTAATAGCTGTAAAAAATTTCTATTAATTCTTTTGATGTTACATATATATATACAGTCACGTAAAATTGGGATCCTTTGACAAGGCAGCAAAGATTCTTTCTCGTCGAAAAGACTTATATTGTTTGGAGGCAGCATCAGAATTAGCGTTTTTAAGCGGCGACGAAGGCTTTGGTACATCTTTGGCTGTAGACGCAATGACACGCGCACTTATGAAGTCAGACTGGCCGAAAGCGCGTTCTCTTATTGCAAACATCCGACAAGTTCAGGTATATTTTTACACACAACAACATGTACACAACATATATATATATATATATATATATATATATATATTTATATATTTATTTATTTATTTATTTATATTTATATATAACTAAAAATATTCTGTGTAGTATCTAAACGTACACATAGATGCTCATGAGACAATCATGAGTACGTTCTTAGAACAGACTGAGTTCGATCTGATGAAGATGTGGTTGGAAGGAAAGGAAAATAATGGTATGCTACAAATTCTTGAGGAAAAATATGGTACTTGTTACTACAGTCTCTTACGAAAGAAAGATGATACCAACATTGTTCTGAGAAATGTAACGAACGATAAAGTGGTAAGATCTAGAAGATAAAAATAAAAATGATTAGTACACTTTTCGTAAATAATATTTAATAACAATGCTTAATACTTTTCGCGTATAATAACAAATTTGTATTACATTTCTTTATATTATCTTTTTTAGATGCAAATAAATATTAGTTATCAAATTGCCATGGCGGCTACGTCCGATGTGAAAGAGATCCGATTGAAACATTTAACAACAGCATTAGGTAACGTGTTCGAATTCGAAAATAGAGTATCAAAATATGAAACAACGACAAAAGAAGGATTCTTTACGCATGTTCTCACGAAATTGGATATTAAAAAACCAACAGACAAGGATAGCATTTATGCAAAAAGCGATTATCCTGTATCGCAGAGTATACGTGCTTATTTATGTATCGGTATTCTGAATTGGTTATTGAAATATTTAGAAAAGCTATCGGTTGAAGAAGAATTGCAGTTTACGCAGTTAGTATTAGATTTGCTAGAAGATGCCATAAACGAAACAAATGTATCTCATCAGAATAAGATTTCTAAATATAATCAATTGGAGGACCAACTTATGGCTCTTGCCATAAGTCGTAAAGGTTAGTTCTTTTTTCTAATCTGTTGTTAGATATACGATGTTTGTTTGATATATGATTGTATACATAACAGTGATAGATTAATTTAATAATAATAATTCATTGTCTTATACACGTATATAATATGTTTTAAATATATATATGTTGCAGTGGAGACAAAAGACAAGATTGAAAATGGTGATGAATATAGGAATATTGAGGAAGAAGTAGAAAAGCTTAAACTTGATATAAATAAATTCAATGAAGATCGAGTTTACATACCTGATCCTAACATCGTTCTTCAGAAATCTTGTTTTTTACTTGCTAAAAAATTGAGAGATAGTACCAAAAAACAACTTTCACGATTTTTAGATAAATTTGAAGAAGACATAAAAACGTTTGAATCAGAAGAAAATTTGCAATCGGAAAATGTCTTACTATGAATATATCTCAGTATGATAATGAAACAGTTTCAAATACAAATATAAAGAAAACTTGCAAAATAGATTTTTATATCGTTATAAATGATAAGCTACACATGATAAATTACTTTCATATATATTGTAAATCTTGTAATTATACAGTTCATTATAAAAATACATTTTTTCTTTTTTACGCATTTTTACACAAGTGTAAAATTTTTTACCTCCAAAGATTTATATGTATATATAAATTAATTTATCGCATATATGTAATAAGAGAATATACTTCTAATGAAAATTAAAATATCTCAAACTATTACTAATGTGTTGTATAAAAATTAATTCTCTTAATCAACTCATAAAGAAACATAGAAGACACAAAAAAGTATAATAAAAAAAAATTATTTAAATCGCTATGTAACATCCCAAGTTCTGAAAAGTCAGAATTTCATTTATGGACAAAATCATATTTGATGTATACTAATTTACATTTATTCTCCAGAAACATAATTCTCTGTCACTTCCAGCACAAACATACGGTAATTTATAATGCCATGTCATACCACCAATTAACTTTACCTTTCCACACAATACTACTACTTTCGATTTTAAATTAACAACCTTCAATAAATTATCCGGCCATCCAATACTTGATACCAGATTTTCATTCGCATGTGAGATTTTTACTGTTAAACCACCTTCCACATGAAGTGTCCGCTCATCAAGAGGACGACTAGAATTGGAAATGAATACATAAATTTAATGAAAGCATAAATCAATAAGCTTTTAACTTGAACTTCTTTTATAATTTAACTTTCCTTTTTTCATGTTGGAGAAAAAAGAAAAGAGTGAACTATGCAAGAAATTCAGCTAAAGGAACAGATCCAATATGATTCAAAAGGATTTAAAATTAAATGTTTTATTACCTGGGTCTAGACACATCCCAAAGCAACAATTCTCCAGCAGCTATCGATGCAACTTTTAAGGGATTGGGTCCCCAGTCAGCTGCAGTCAAGGGAACAACTCCTGAATCAAGGGACATAATAGCTTGATGACTTCTGACATTGTACATACGTATTAAACCATTCTTTTCTGCTACTAAGAGCTTGCCAGATTCTTCATTATGCCAACATACACTAGTTCCAGGTGACGTTAAGTAAAATGTAGATACGCACTTTTGGTTCTCTTTAACAGCCCACAGCTTACATGTATGATCATCAGAGACTGATGCCAATAGTTCACCTTCTGGTTCATAGGAGATTGCATTCATATAATCTTTATGGCCTTCTAAAATCTTTAAAACATTTGTTACACTATCGAATTTAATTAGCATTATAAACTTACATAACACTTAAGATATTCCTAAAGTACTCCTACCTCGAACATATTGACGTCATTCAGATTGCTATTGTATAGTCTTATTTTGAAATCTGATCCAGCAACACAAAATGTGACAATTTTGGGGACAATACTCAGGGAGGTTTCTGGGCTCCAAGCGATCGCATGGGGCCTGGCATCGTGATGAAATGTTCTAATAGGACTATATGCCATGTCTTCCACAGCGTCATCTTCATCCTGTTATTTAAAGTTTGTTAAAATAGAAATGAATAGATTTGACTTTATCTATATATGTATGTGAATATTTTATATCAAGATAATGATATCATACTATTTGTTTACTTTGATTTAATAAAATTATCACGTAACAACACAGGTTTACAATCTTATTTTTAATGTGAATTAACAAGACTGTAAAGCACAAGACTTCGAGTTCATGCAGATTACAAGTAAAAATTCAAAAGAGTTGAATCTTATCAGAATGAAAAGGAATATGTCAAGAACCGAGTTAAGACATCACAAATGAAAATTCCAAAATTCGATATAAGTGAAAAGCAACTATAATTTTTATTTCGTCAATATGTTGACAATTTCTAGCAAAACTAAAAAAAGTTGTAACAATTCTCATCGATGGACTCCTCGCACAAACCTGAAATTTAACAGTACCAACGACGATCTCCTTGGCGAGGGCAATGCAGATCAAGTGCTGCGACCACTCGTACGGCGAAAACTCTACACAGTAAATCCGTTCTGAGAAACTCCGTTTAAATGTAGGCGGCGTGGTGACTGCCTCGTCCATCCTATCTCTCTCGTCCTCGATACGTAGGTGTGTGCACGAGTAGAAAAGGAGCCGGCATAACCTACAAGACGTGAGATAGGTTAGTTTTGCGGGACTTTACCGTGATAGATCGATTATCAATGTAAGGAAAAAAAAAAGAGGAGGATTACAAACACGCGATATAAATAGAACGGAAAAACCAGTGGATAAGAATAAATCGAACCACAACTTGTTTTCTCACCGCAATCCGGAGGAAAAGAAAAGCGTGTGTACATACACACGTCCGGTGTCGAGTTAGGTTAGGTTAAATCAGCGCGGTGGCGGCAGCGGCACGGTGCCGTCGAGAGGGCAGCACGTGTATGCGATCGTCCGGCCAGCGTGCCACTGCCGCATTCTCCGAAAAAGTGCTGTGTGACGAGCGTAGCACACGATCGTCGCATCGCGCGCGTTGATTTTGCGATTTTTTTTGTTCCTCTCCCGAAGACGGATCCAGGTATGAATTGACGCGTGGCGCGACGCCGGAGAAAATCCCGCGCCTTCCACGCGGTCCCCGCTCCAAGCTCCGTCTCGTACCGCAGTTTCGCGTCAGTTAGGTGAGTAAGTACGGGAGCGAGCGAGCGAGCGTGCACGCGACAAGCTGCTTCGTCCACGCGTGTTTGCGCCGCGTGTGCCCGCGCGTGTCCGCCCGTGAATTTTCTCCGATTGGAGAATACGACCTCGCCGACGACGAGCGCAACGTCCGTCGCCGCCGATTTCCTACCCGCTCTCGCGGATGCAGCGTGAGCGAACCTCGTTTCAATTATTTATACCGGCTCCCAGATTGATTCTGTTACGATATCTTATATCGCGAAACATTGATATGTACTAGTAATTCAGAGCCAGTCACCGAATAATTCAATCTGTTTTTGTTAAACAAGCTCGGGGAAATCATTAAAATAAAATTGTTTGATTGCATTATATAAATGTATTTATTATGATGATATTAGATGTTTTCAATTGCTAATTATTGTCGAGAAAAATTTTTGTACAAGAATATCTTTTTCGTTACAAGCGATACACATATGTTATTAATTGTTATAGAGATATGACAAGATCTTTTTATCTTTTGTTTATTTTTCTTGTTTTAATAAGAAAGGTAAATTAGTTGTTAAGATATTATGTAACAAGCATTGTTTATTATAGTTAAACATATCTGTTTCATATTTCAGTGCTAATAGGAATGGAGTTCGGAGTAGGCGATGTCGCCCAGATATCGGCAGAACTGGCTCGAGTGGTCGAGATGATGATGTCACCTGGTATATCTCAACCGCAACGCCTGGAGATGTACAATGCCTGCGAAAGATTCAAGGAATCTTCACCATTGTGTGCGCAATGTGGCTTGTACTTGGCACAGAAATTACCCGAGAGGAGCTCAGTGGTGCGTCACTTTGGTTTGCAGTTGATGGAACACTGTGTGAAGTATCGATGGACACAAATTTCTCAGTCAGAAAAGATTTTCATTAAGGAGAATGCGATGAAATTACTTCAAGAAGGCACCCAACCACTGCTACAGGAAGAGGCACATATAAAGGATGCTCTGTCGCGTGTCGTAGTTGAGATGATAAAGCGTGAATGGCCTCAGCAATGGCCCACACTGTTGGCCGAGCTCAGTCAGGCATGCACACAAGGCGAGAGTCAAACTGAGTTAGTTTTATTGGTATTCCTCAGATTGGTAGAAGATGTAGCACTCCTGCAGACACTCGAATCAAATCAAAGAAGGAAAGATATATATCAGGCGTTGACTACGAACATGGCCGAGATCTTCAGCTTCTTTCTGAGACTAATGGAGCAACACTTTTCAGAGTTTCAGAAAAAAAGTGCCTTAGGACAAACATCCGAAGCTGCGGCACATAGTAAAGTTGTTCAAGTAGGTTTTTACGAAAAGGATGCATGTATCTAATGATTGTTTTTTCAATTAAAATTTGTACCATTATAACAGGTAGTGCTATCCACATTAACTGGATTTGTCGAATGGGTTTCTATAAATCATGTAATGGCCGAGGATGGAAGATTGTTGCAGATACTATGCCTCCTATTGGGAGATCCTATATTTCAATGTTCTGCCGCTGAATGTTTGCTTCAGATTGTAAATCGTAAAGGCAAGGCCGAAGATCGAAAGCAATTGATGATCTTATTCTCAGAGGAAGCTTTGAGATATATTTATACTGCAGCCACTGCTCCACCGCCTTTGGCTGGACCTACAAATTTCCATGAAAATCATTACTTATTTTTGAAGAAGCTCACACAAGTATTTGTTATAATCGCCCTATATTCGATATAATATTCGATAAAGATATCTCGTAATTTCAGCAGCTAAACTGATTATCATTCGTGTGATTATTATTTCAGGTACTGACTGGTATGGCGACACAACTTTGCGCCTTGTGGGGAAAAGATGATGCCTCTAGCATACGACCGACACATTTCAATCTCTTTCTGGACACCGTGCTTACGTTCACCATGTATCCGAGCCTCACACTCACGCATTTAGCGAACGTGATTTGGGTGATGTTGTTTAAACACGAACAGATCAAGACAGACTCCTTACTGCTTACGTATGTGCCCAAGTACGTGGAGCATACCGCACCCAAGTTGATCCGCGTTACATATCCACATGGTAGACAAAGTAACGGCATGACCACATACTGCCTTGTTGATTATGACTCAGAGGAAGAATTCAACGTTTTTCTGCATCGCTTCAGAATGGATCTGTTAGAAGGATTTAGACATGCAACTATGGTGGCACCTTTAGTGACGTTTACATATGTGCAACAGTGGCTAACCGCGAAGATCACCAAGGGTATGGCAAACCTGCAATACAAAAGTGATCAAAACGATCGAGAGTATCTTGAATGGGAAGCTCTCGCGCATGCATTAGACTCTGTTGTGTCCAGGATCTTGCTAATTAATGAGCGGCCGAGCGTACAGACGGGTCTACAGTTGTTGGAACTCTGTCTAAGTTATTCACCGCAAGATCCTTGGCTTCTATCCGCTCTACTTTCTTGTATAAGCGCACTCTTCGTGTTTCTGTCGATGTCAACTGGTTCGATGGCTATGCCGGGTGTTGCTATCTTACCGCGTGTCCTTGAAAAGATCTTTGCTGCATTAGTATTCGAGGCGCCTGGTGAAAACGAAAATAATCGATCACGAGCGTCCAAAAGCGTGCGACGACATGCAGCCAGTCTGATGGTGAAGATCAGTCTCAAGTATCCACTGTTGTTACTGCCAGTATTCGAGCAGATACATACAATGGTGCGCAGTTTGACCCGCGAGCCAAGTCCGTTGTCTCGAATGGAGAGTGTCATGCTATATGAAGCATTGCTCCTTATCTCGAATCATTTTTGCGATTACGAGAGACAGACTCGATTTGTTACGGAAGTGATCAGTGATTCATCCAGTAAATTCATCGCGCTAGGCACGGAATGGTTCGAGGGACCGCTAGAACTTATGCAGTTTGTGGGACTGGACAGACCACCGGTGGAGAACGCGTTGGAAGATCCAGCTAAACGCAATCGCAGCGATCTCATGATGTGTATTTGCACTGTGCTGAGTGTAGTTAAACGATGCTCAATCCCAGAAGATCCCGATCGCGCGGCCAGAGGTGGCTTCGTAGCCGCACTCAGCGAGAGCGGCAATCCGGTATATCGAAATCCAGCAACACCTCATATAATCCCTATTCTACCAACACTATTTGCGCTACTGCGAACAATGAATGGTCTCTTCAGTCATGCTGCTCTTGCTGCTCTATCTGAGGTAACAATTGCTACTGTTACTAATCAACTGAGACCAAGTTGGATACATAAATATTTGGTATGAAATGAAGTTTATATTGTAATTGTTTTATGTCAGAGAAATGTATTTATACAACAGTAATAAGTATTTAATATTTTACAAATTGAATTTTAAAATGTGAGCAACATTTTATCCTCTTCGACATGGAAATATCGAAAAACTAATCGTTGCGAATAAAATGATGAAGTTGAATATTTTCAGATATCTTGTTCTTGTTAAAAATTGCTAAATATATCTGTATTTATTTTAGGGTTATAAAAATGCTTATGGACTTTTGGAATCTGAAAAGGCGAATCTTTTGGGCGTTAGTATAACTAACGACAACAATAGTGAAACGGACCAAGTCTTAAGTACTTCTCTGGTTCGAATGCAATCATTCCTGAGTACAGTTCATGACCAATGCTACCATATGTTAGGTAGCGGTTGTCACATGATCGGTCGAGATTTTTATCAGTTGCCTGGACTAGCACCGGCCTTATTAAACTCAGTTTTCTCGAACATGGAGGTAGTTTAATAATATTTTGTTTCAGCAATTATTTTCTAAATCAAGATAGGAAATTTGTTAAATTAAAAATAAAATTTATATCAAAAAAAGATTTAAATAGATCTTCGTTTAAAAATTAACTACTGTATTTGGAAATGTGGAATATTAATTTGTAATACAAAACTTATTAAAAATATAAGTTTTCTGTCATTGAATACAAGCCCAAGTGTCACGTTTTGTCACGATTCCTTTCTAAAAAATAATAATTATTTTCTGGTCTAATTTTT
>Ga0157363_1000951_pt1 | contig 23161 bp, 20 predicted proteins | sample AttsexASBM1_FD_111477 | JGI IMG/M metagenome (GOLD analysis project Ga0157363, IMG submission 111477) | Fungus gardens microbial communities from leaf cutter ant in Ribeirão Preto, State of São Paulo, Brazil - Atta sexdens ASBM1 | ecosystem: Host-associated > Fungi > Mycelium > Unclassified ... | reverse complement strand
TGGTTTTTTCCGGACCGGCGTACGTGCCGGCAAAGGGGGGATGTCAGACAGGTGTTACGTGGGCAGATGGATTTCAAAACATACTCCTTATGCGAAAGCTCCCTGAAAACGAACAGTAATCATACATACCTGGCCTCGCTTAAAAAGCCTGCAGTGGCTTTTTCAGACGAGCGCCAGCACGCATTGCTTTCAGCCCTCAGGCCCCAGCCGGGAGGCCCGGAACGCGCCTGCGCGGTCCGGCGAAGCTTCCCGGCTCTGCCGGTTAGCTGAGTGGGGCTGACGACCCGGACAGGGGAGCCGGAGGGGGCCCTTATCCACATCTTCACTGCACATCCGGCGCATAAAGCTGTGGATAATCTTCTGCAGCCCTTTGCCGGTGGCGCCTGTAAAGAACTGGCTAAATTACGAGCTGTCGTTTCGCTATAAACCTTTATAAATCAATGGCCGCATTTTTTTCCAGCCGGTGTGTGAGCTGTGCCGTCTTGCGCAGCCCTGAAAGCCAGCTAATAATACTGTAAATACATACAGCATTTTGACAGGGATTTTAGCTATGTTTAACGCCTTTGAGTTGATTCACCCGGCGGAGAATCCGCCGCCCAGCTTCAGGCCCCTTTTCCTGGAACGTGTGCCCTGCGGGTTTCCCTCTCCCTGTCAGGATTATGCGGAACAGGAGCTTGATCTAAACGAACACCTTATAGCCCACAGGGCAAGCACCTTTTTCCTGCGCGCGCAGGGCAACAGCATGCAGGACATAGGCCTTTATGACGGCGACCTGCTCATTGTCGATCGTTCGCTGAAGCCTGAGCATGGCGACGTCGTTATCGCTGAGCTGTACGGAGAATTCACGGTAAAGCGCCTGCTGCTTACGCCAAAAGGACCAGTACTTCAGCCAATGAATCCCGCCTACCCCATCATCATTCCCGATCCGGATACGCTGGAAATCTTCGGCGTGGTGGCGCATTTCGTACATACGCCTCGCGGGAGAAACTGACATGTTCGGCCTGATTGACGTAAACAGCTTTTACGCCAGCGCCGAAAAGGTATTCCGGCCTGACCTGAGAAATGCACCGGTGGCCATCCTGTCGAACAACGACGGCTGCGTCATTGCGCGCAGCAAGGAGGCGAAGGAATACGTGAAGATGGGCGATCCGTGGTTCAAGATAAAGAATCAGCAATTTCCTGAGAAAATACACGTTTTTTCAAGCAACTATGCGCTTTATCACTCCATGAGCACGCGGGTAATGTCCTGTATTGAGGAGATGGTGCCGCGACTGGAGGTGTACTCTGTCGATGAGGGATTCTGCGACTGTACGGGCATGGAAATGACCATGCCCTATGAGGATTTCGGTCGCATGATCAGGGCCCACGTCAGGGCCTGCACCGGCCTGACGGTTGGCGTCGGGCTTGGCCCGACGAAAACGCTGGCAAAGTCAGCGCAATGGGCCGGAAAGGAGTGGCCGCAGTTTGGCGGCGTGCTGGCGCTGACAGCGGGTAATACGAAGCGTACCGAAGCGCTACTTTCACGCCAGCCCGTTGGTGAACTCTGGGGCGTTGGCTCACGACTTGAAAAGCGCCTGCAGCTTCTCGGCATCAAAACGGCGTTTGATCTGGCGCGCACCTCCCCTGCTTTTATCCGCAAAAATTTCGGCGTTGTGCTGGAGCGCACCGTGCGCGAGCTGAATGGTGAATCCTGTATTCCTATGGAAGATGCGCCGCCTCCGAAACAGCAGATAGTCGTAAGCCGCAGCTTCGGCGAGCGCATCACGGAATATGACGCCATGCGGCAGTCCGTGTGCGCGTACGCTGAACGCGTGGCCGAAAAGCTGCGCCAGGACAAACAGTTCTGCCACCACGTTTCCGTGTTTATCCGCACGTCTCCGTTTGACGCCGGTCAGCCCGGGTACGGCAACACGGCATTCGTTAAGCTGCGCGTGGGCACGCAGGATACGCGGAACATCATCGAAGCAGCAGTGAAATCGCTGGATACCATCTGGCGCCCGGGCTATCGCTATGCGAAAGCTGGCATCATGCTGAGCGAGCTGCGACCGAACGGCGTGGCGCAGCTCAACCTGTTTGATGACGAGGCGCCGCGTGCCGGCAGTGAAGCGCTCATGAGTCTGATGGATTCGATGAACCGCTCCGGGCGTTTCAGCATAGGCTTTGCGGGTAAAGGTATCGATCCGGAATGGAAGATGAAGCGGGAAATATTGAGTAAGGCGTGGACGACGAACTGGAAGGAATTGCCGGCGGCCAAAGTTTGTTGAGCGGTTAAGAGTTTATACCTATGCCTGTAAAATAAATCCGGATAGCCGAGTCAGTTTGAGTCTCATGCTCATCTCTGAGGCGTTACATGCAGACCTCTACGGGTTGGGACCATGGTCCCAACCAGGAAGTTATAACTGCAAAGGTATTTGCCGATGGATGATGTTTGAACTGTATTCGGTACCATGCCCCATTAAAGGGGAAAATGTGCATTTCTTAAAAAAGCGTAGGCCTAATCTATAAATGATTGGGACCGCGGTCCCAGATAGATGACTCCAACAATCCATAGTACTAAACGGAAAAAATGCGATTTACGAGCATGTATGTGAACGCCACTAAATCCTGCTGGGCGTGTAGCTGTATGTGGAGTTATTGAGGAAGATAGCGTAAATCAAGCTGGGACCATGGTCCCAACCCGATCTTTATTGATGCTTTGTCAGAAGAGTTTCCAGCTGCTCAATTAAAAAGCCGGGAACTTTAGTACGATCCAGGCTGATTACTATTTTATTTCCTTTGTACTGAGCAACTGCTCCGGGACCAAACTCTTTTTTATGTGCATTAGTTTTTGAAGTTCGATCTGCTTCTGCTGATGCAGCAAGCAACTCTTTAAAGATAACTTCTGATTCAGTACGTAAACCATCTTTATGAGCAGAAGCAAGGTGCTGTGCTTTCTCAATCAAAGACAGTTCCTTTCCAATGAATGCCTTATGAAGTTGCTCACCTGCGCGAGCTGAGAGTTCACCAGGATGAGAAAACAGTGAAATCACTTCCTGAGGGAGCTTTGAGGTGTTAACACAACGCGTAATGATTTTACGAGAAATCCCTTCAGCTTCAGCCAGGGCAGAGACGTTACCAGCAAACTCATTCTCAAGCTTACGCGCATAACGTCTTCCACGCTCATAAGCGCTGGTCGGACGATAATCATTTCCGAGCTTACAGAGGGCATCCATCTGCTCATCATCCAGATCGCCTACGAGTACGCGATAGTCAGATGACGTCAGTATCGCCGTCATACGTCGGCGGCTGCCATCTGCAACTTCAATGCTGTCCTTTACCTGACGGCCAAATGCAGGATTCTGCTGACCGTTAAGAAGAAATGAAGGGATTAGATCGTCAAGTGCATCTCTGGTTAAGAGTTCCTGAACGCGCTCATTACCTGCCCAAACGCGGGTAACCACTTCTACTTTATGAGAATCAATTGTTTCCAGGACAAATTTCACGTCCCGCCCGCATACAGGTAAGACAATTGTATTTCCCTTAGTCATGGCACCTACGCGTGCGACAAGAGAATCAATCATTGGGGCAGCCGGCACCCCAGAAGAACCGGTAGCAGCAGGAGAGGGCGTAGATTTTGGAATTATTGGAGCGCGTTTCATTATCGAATCTCCCAACGAGGCTTGATTAACCGGTCAAAAATTTCATTGCAGACAGGCTCCCAGATGCCCAGGGCATTACGCCATGCCCCCGTAGATGAACGCTGATCAATAGCCTGTTCGAACACGGTCCGCATCCTTATCTGACCCTTACCTACCTCATCAGTTTCTCTGACCACGTTTTTCAGCACCATGCCGCCCCACGCATCGCGGATTTGTTCTTCCATCCAGGGTGATTGGGAGCCATTTGTATTACTGTACTTGGTAAGGAGGATCCTGACTTCAGGTTCAAAACCATGGAGGTCCACATTCTTTAGCAGGTCCCGAAGCATATCAAAGAACTGCAGGGCGGAGGTGTAGTCAAAGAGCTCTGCGGGCGTCGGCACAATCAACACGTCTGCGGCACACACCACATTAATAGTACCGATGCCCAGATTTGGAGCACTGTCAACAACGACTACATCATAGTCCTGCGCTACAGACTCAATGGCAAGCCTGAGCATCATATGAGGCTCAGTCGGAAGTTTCCCTTCGTCATAGCGCCCCATAAGCTCAGTTTCAATACGATGCAGAGCCAGGCAGGAAGGAATAATATCAAGACCTGGCCAGCAGGTTGGCTTAATGGCATAGAATGCGTCATCGCGCTCACCAAGGTAAAAAGGGAGCAGGGTATCTTCGGCGTGAATATGAAGATCGGGTACCCATCCGTGATACATGGATGCTGTCCCTTGCGGATCATTGCCCTCAACCAGCAGAACCCGAAGCCCTTTTAACGCAAGATCCTGCGCCAGATGCACAGAAACAGAAGTTTTATAAACCCCACCCTTATGCGCTGCCACGCCAATCACTGGAGGGATACTTTCATCCGGCCTGCGAAGGCGCGTTCCGAAAACATCCCTCATGTGGTTAATTTGCTCAATAGTATAGCCAACGCGCTGCTCCACGCGGCCGCGCATTTCGAGGTCAGGGTAGGGCAGACGTCCTGCCTTTTCAGCATCACGTATCGCTTGCGGCGAGACGCCAATTAGGTCTGCTGCTTCCCCTACGCGCCATCTGCGGGTGATTTTGCGTGCCTCAGGGCTGTCATCATTAAACTGTGCGACGGCAATAGACTTTGTCATTTGATGCCCGGCGGCAATGCACTGGTCAAGCGTATTCATTAATCCCATCAAGCCAACCCTTTTAACTTTGCGTAAAAGCATTAAATCTTGATATTTAATGCAAAGCAACACCGAAACCGCAAACATACAGAAATAATGCAAAGTTTAATTAAGAATATCTAAAATCATGCCTCCGCGAGTCTGATTCAGGCAATACGCACACCGTTGTATCAGACGGGGGCTGATATGGCGCCCCTGCTACATAGCCTGCCACTGGGTTGAAGTAACATTTACTGTAAGGAGGTAATTTCATGGGAACAGTTGTAACAGAAGCATTTACGTGGCTAAAACAGGACGGTGCGCCCGCATGGCTGGCCCTGTTCATCGTCATGATCGTGCTGGTCGCACACAGTTGGATGGTAAAAGCCGATCCGGCTGGCATTATCCGTAGCCTGCTCAGCATTAAGAAGCGCAGGCTTGAGGGCATGCTGACGCAGGAATTTCTTTCCCCTGAAACTCGCACGCTGGTTGAGCGAGAGTTGCGGCAGCGCAGCTTATATAAGCTGACCGGAATTTTTGAACACCGCCTGCAGGATACAGCCGTGCTTTTTAACACCCGCTTTAACGTGCGTGCAGATTACCTGTCAAAATGGCGCAGTTGGCTTAGTGAGCATAATGGCAAAATCTGTTTCAGCCGAAAATGGTACCGGATCAGCTACTGGCTGTTCTGGGCAGGTGCCGCGATTGATACAGCCCTCTGGGGAGGTATCGCCTTTCTGATAGGCTGGGAACTGGGTGTCGATCGCCTTTGGCCAGCCCTGGTTATCTGCGCTATACCGTGGTTTTTGTGGCTGCTATTTACGATGGTCCCCACGCGGGCGATGACGTGCGAAATGGAGGCAGCTTTGACAAAATTTAATGAGGAACAGGCATCGCTTCATGAAAGAAAATCCGGCTGATGCGCCTCAGGCCTGCCGTCGGATAGAGCAATGATACTTCGCCTGGCGCTCTTGACCACACTGAGGCGGATCCCGCAGGCGCAGGAGAGGAAAGATATTCTATACAAATAAGCCGAAAGGACTTATTCACAGGAGTAGCATATGTGGAAACCAGAATTTTTGGAGTGGCTTCTGAAAAACGGCGTGCAGGGAGCCATTATCATTATATTCACTATGTGTTGCGCAGTGCTTTATCACTGGCTTAAAAGAGCCGAACCGGTTTCACTGCTACGCACATTAAAGGATCAAAAAAGGCATAAGCTGGAACTAATGCTTAAACAGGACTACTTACCCGCCATTACGCACAAGCGGATCCGGCTGGAACTACGCCAACTGGCGCACAGCAGCCTCAGCGGATTTGCAGAACCGCGCATGGCTGATGCCGCAGTGCTCTTTACGACGCTATACAAATTACGAGGTAATTACCTTTCCCGCTGGCGCAACTGGCTGCGTGAAGAAGATGGATATGTGCTCTTCAGTCATGACATTTACGAGAAAGACTGGCGTTTTTTCACCCGCCTTAACCTGCCGGTAAGTACGGCTGTACTGGGGATTGTTACATGGCTGTTTGCTCAGGAGTTCGGCCTCATCGCAATCTTTCCTTTTATGCTGTTGAATGCGCTGGCCTGGTGGTTTCCCTGGATAGTTTTTACATCAGTACCCTTTCCTGAGATGACCCGAAAAATGCAGATCCTTTTGCAGGCGTTTAATGAACGCCTTAATCACGGCAGGCAGTAAAGATGCATAAGCACAGTGCATAGTAATACTGTAACGGTAAGCATCACGACGTTGCGCCTTACGGTAACCCGGTTTACATTCGCTCTGAGTGTATAGACAGGGAGAGGGAAATGTCAGAAATCCGACGATATCCGGTCCGCTTTACCGGGCAGGTAGGTAGCGTAGACTGTAGTGCTGATTTTCAGACTTCTGATGCGAAAACATTTACGCGTTACATCCGCTTTGCCCGCGATAATAAAAACACGACCTTAATTACTTGCCTCTGCGCACAGCCTGAAGAGAGTGAAGAAAGCAGACGAAGGCTGAAAGCCTGCTACTCCTCCACGTACGACAACTACTGGTTGGCCCGATGGTCTTACAGTGGTTCGGAGCATGCAGCAGACTGCCGTTTCTATTCGGTATGGGCAGACGAAAAGCAGAGTGAAATTTACACCTCTGACGTGGTTAAGGCCATCTCTCCGGGCCATTTTCGTATCAAGCTGCCTACCGGGTTACAGAAAAAAGATCCTACGGAGCGCGATGCGGCGGCTCAGCCAGCCGACAAAAAAAATGGTGGAAAACGCAGGCGTCAGCCAGCCATGCGCCTCCTAGGGCTGCTTCACTTCATGTGGGAACAGTCTGAAATTAATCACTGGCACCCTAATTTTGACAAGCGTACCCGGGACGATGCCTGGGCCGCATGGCGCCTGAAGCAGGTTGCAGAGAAAATCAGCGTGGGTAAAACGCCTCTGAAATCGGTCCTGCTCGTAATGGCTCGCCCCGGTACGCAGGAGATCAAAAATAACTGGGCAACGATTGATGCGGCCGCTTCATCGAACAAGCGCTTAATTATGATCACTTACCTAAAACCCTGCACAAACGGGGAAGGAGGCAGCCTGAACGGCACATTGCCGCTCACTCAGGCCGCAGGCTTTCCGTCTCTCGATGTGCCTGCAGATCTTATTAAACGACTCAACCGAAGCTTTGCTCGCGAGCTGGGTGACTGGCGCCGTGGGCAAAAAGTTATGCTGATAGCCGAAACCGATCCACCGGTAAAAAAATTCAGGCAGCGTGATGGCAAACCTGTTCCGTATAACACCTGTATCGTCATTGATGCGGCACTAATGACTGTCAGCCCCAGATTTATTCCTCTCGACTCATCGTGGGAAGGCGTCATAGAGGAGAAACTCTGGCAGGAAAAGCGTCAGTTCATTAAACCTCTGCGCTATGACGGCGAGGCGGACGTGTTTCCTGATTTTCTGCTGAAAGACGTGCCCGGTCGGGAAATTGTGCCACTTGAGGTATTCGGCATGAACACACCAGACTATCTGGAGCGTAAAGCCGTAAAGCTTGCCCATTATAGTGAAGAGTACGGGGAGGGTAACTGGTGGAGCTGGGACGCGCACAAATCTGACGCCCTGAATGATATTCCTGCTTTTCCAGGATGAGTCTCTCAAGAAACGCTGCCGCGGGTCGATGTTTTAACCGATTAAAGCCTGCCGGAGAGTTAAATGAAGATCCTGATAACCAGCGTTATCTTACTCATTGCCCCGTTTCGTTTATTAGCTGTGGAAACTGAATATGAGATGTCTGATATCTGTCGCGCGACCCTGAATACAATGCTTAACCGCGACATTTCAATTATGAAAGCAACGCAGCTTGCAGATGGTTCAGCCAGGGTACAATTTACCCGGCCGCAGGATAGTAAAAACTTCTCGTATCGTTGCCGCTCCACCGAGGGCCAGAGAATTGGTATACTCGATGAAACGATTTCAGGACCTCGATGGTATGGCGAGCAGCCAACAGATATGCAGCGAAGCTATAAAATCGGCAATGGTACTCTTGTCATTCGCAGCTTCTCGTCCGTAAGTAGCACTCCAACAGAAAGCTTTTATTCCCACACAGACTTTATCCGTGCCGCTCAGAACGGTGATGAAACCAGTAAAGTGCTTGCCGGATATTCAACTGACCTTGCCGTTAATTATGCTGAGGGTAAGCTGAAGTTCATCAAGGCTTATCACGTTGATGCAAGCCCGCTTAACGCTTATCGGGTAGATTTTGAATCTGCAGCTAAAGAGTTGCAAAGCCTGCCCGGCGGGGATGAAGATGACAACATTTACAGGATAAATTCAGCCAGAGTTCAGGCCTGGAAGAGTCGCTTTTGTTCTTCAAAAATAATGAAACTCATGCAGGAAAAGCAGATCGCTATGATCAGCGGATTTGTCCTGAGCGGTAGTAAAAGTCACATAGTTGCAGTCTGCATGAATGCTTAAGGCTCCCGGCAGAACAGATCTTCATTTCTCGCTCTCGGATTTAGCATATATGGGGTCGTTACCCCGTGGGAACTTCTGTGCTGCCTGTCGGTACCAGGCCAGACGCTCGCGAAAATATTCGCGCCATTGTTCAGGCTACTGGCGCTCAACCTCGGCCGCCAGCACCGGCATATTCATGCGCTCTTTGTAGGCGACGCCCGAAGCCGCAAGGTCGATATTCACCCGTTCACGCTCTTCCGCCGATCGTGCGGCAATATTGTATTCAGTGCTGTCTGCCATTTCTTCTGCCTTATCTGTGCGCAGGGCAACAAACGCCCACCGTTATTTTACAGTCAGTATTTCTGCAAAGCGGGTTGTATAACGGGGTGACAGCATATTTCTTTTCATCTGCCAGGCGCTGTCACGGGCTCCCTGACCGGCAAACCATACCTTACCCTTTCCTGACCGGTTTATGCTGTCGAGAGCGCTCATGAGAGCGTCTGCGTTTGCACGCGGCTGCTGTTCACTGAACATATCAAACTGCGCAACGCCTGACTGATAAAAATCGCTGAGCATAATACCCGCTTTGGCATATCGGTAATCCTCACGCCAGATCGTTTTCAGGCCACGTAGTGCAAATTCCACGATATCACGCGTATCAGATGTCGGATAATCGCAGGTAAGTGACGCCGTATTGGAATACTGTGGTTCATTACCATAGCGGCAGGTCTGAATAAAGACGCTGATATGCCGGCAACACGATCCCTGCTCCCTCAGCTTTTCAGCCGCGCGTGTCGCATATGTCACGACGGCCTGCTGCATATCTTCCAGCTCCGTTACGCGTTCTCCAAAAGAGCGGGAATTTAAAATTTGTTGTTTAGCCGGTGGCGCATCTTCCAGCGCCAGACATGACTCTCCATTCAGCTCGCGCGCCATACGCTCAACAATGACGTCAAAATTTCTGCGGATCATGCTGAGGTTGCTGTCAGCGAGCTGCAGGGCAGTGTTAATACCCAGAGTATGCTGTCGCTGGCTGATGCGTTTGCCAATGCCCCATATGTCACTGACGTCCGTCAGATGCAGGAGCTTCCTTTGCCTGACGGGATCAGACAAATCAACCACCCCATGCGTTTTCGACCATTTTTTAGCAGCATGATTAGCCAGCTTGGCCAGCGTCTTGGTCTGTGCAAAACCAACGCCTATCGTAAGACCCAGCTCTTGCCTGATGCGGTTGCGCATCTGGTGGCCGAATGTCTCTAAAGGCACATATGCGCTGATCCCGGTGACATCGAGGAAACTCTCATCAATGGAATAAATTTCCTGACCGACAGCCATCTCAGCCAGGATAGCCATCATCCTGGCGGACATATCGCCATAAAGTGCATAGTTTGAGCTGAAGATATGTACGCCATTGTCACGGAAGTAGCGCTCATTCTTAAAAAGTGGTGCGCCCATTTTGATGCCCATGCGCTTGGCTTCGGCTGAGCGCGCAATGACGCAGCCGTCGTTATTAGAGACGACGCATACGGGTTTACCGCGCAGATCTGGCCGGAATACCGTTTCGCAGGACGCGTAGAAGTTATTTGCGTCAGCGAGTGCAAACATATTTTATCTCCGGCTTAGCTTTGCTCATTACAGCTTATCTGAGCAGGTGATTTAATCACTGACCCTGGATATGAAACCCAGTCCGGCGATATCGGTAAGCGCATAGGCAACAACGCCCCATACTGGCAGCTCTGCTGATGCATCAATGAAGCTTAGCTTATTGTCTCCGCTTAAGGCCTGCAGCGCAGGAACGGGATTAAGCAGCAGGCGCTTCAGCACAAGCTCGCCATCAATTTCGGCAACGATAATCTGCCCATGCTGAGGGGTAAGGGCTCGATCTACTGCCAGAATTGATCCTTTAATGATCCCTGCGTCGGGGCACTCGCTGCCGCTGCGGACGAGAAAGGTTGAATAGGGCGATAGATGAACCAAGTCACCCAGATTCAGGCGTTCTTCAGCATAGTTCTGTGCCGGATTTTGAAAAGCCATTTTCGCTCCTGAATAAGCACAGTCGGTTTAGTGGTAACCGGCGCGCAGTTCACAAATTTTTGTGGGCTGCGCGCCGGTTGAACAAGCCGAAGGCGCGTTAGGCCGGTTGTATGCTGGCCAGACTGTTTTATCCACAAATACACAGGCCCGATCCAATATAGTATCCAGTTAGATCCTTATAGTACCAAATAGATCCCGGATCCTCGCAGGCCTTGCTATGTCTGATCAAACTGGCAATACCGATGTGTGCTGACGGGATGTTTATGTGTGCTGGCGGGCATCCGATGTGTGCTGGCGGGGTGGTAATGTGTGCTGGAGGGATGTATTGTGTGTGCTGGCGGGATAGCAGCATGAAACATCCACAGCAGCTTAAATTGTGAGGGAGCTTTAGTTAAGGCCATGAAAGATAAGTCATTTATAGGCGATGCGCTGTATAGTGATATGGTCAGTAAGGAAAAACAGCTCACAGTTAATTCCAACAATACCGTTCAGCCTGTTGCACTTATGCGGCTGGGCGTGTTCGTTCCCAAACCCACGAAATCTCAGGGTGAAAATAACGTCGTCGATGCCTCTGAGTTGTTTTCCCAGCTGGAGATAGCCCGGGCTGAAGGGTATGACAATATTAATATAGCCGGGCCCCGGCTTGATATGGATTGTGACTTCAAGGTCTGGATCGGCGTCATCTACGCTTTCAGCAAGTATGGCCTCCATTCAAACACCATAGAGCTGAAATTCTCAGAGTTTGCCAAAGGCTGTGGATTTTCATCAAAGCGCATAGACGCCCGTTTACGTAATGCGATACATGAATCACTGGGTAAGCTTCGTAACAAATCAATCTCCTTCAAACGTGGTAAGGACGTGCGTGGAAGCTATCAGACCGGCCTTCTGAAAACGGGCTATTTTGATGCGGATAAAGATATTGTTCAGCTTGAAGCCGATGAAAAACTTTGGGAACTGTTTCAGCTGGATTATCGTGTATTGCTGCAGCAGCACGCGATTAAAGCTCTTCCTAAGAAGGAAGCGGCGCAGGCAATTTACACCTTTATAGAAAGTTTGCCGGCAAACCCTGTGCCCGTTGGGTTTTCGCGCCTTCGCGAACGTCTTTCACTCAACAGCTCCGTCAGTGAACAGAACCGTACTATCAAAAAAGCGCTGGAGCAGCTCAAGAAAATTGGTTATCTGGAATTTTCGCTGGTGCGCAAGGAACGTGAAAATTACCTTATAATTCACAAGCGTAATCCAAAGCTAAGGCCTCCAGACGTATAAATGTGTGCTGGTGGGAGAAAGTGTGCTCGACGCTTTATGATGTGTGCTGGCGGGATAAAGAGAGTCCATCGTCTTTATGATGTGTGCTGGCGGGTAAAGATAGCCCAACGTCTTTATGATGTGCGCTAACGGGTAAAGACAGCCCGACGTATTTATGGTGTGTGCTGACGGGCATTAACTTGCAGCGCTCGTGTCTGGCGCTTGAAAAGTGTGTGCTGGTGGGAACTTTTGTCCAGCAGCGCGCATGTTTTCAGCCTGTTCAGCTTACTCCGTCCTGTAAATCTTTTCCCTTCAGGCCTTTTCTGGCCCCTCAGGCGTTATATGCCTGCGTCTTCAGGCTGGATGATCCCTTCAGCACACATTTATAACTTCTGTCGCCCTCTGTTTCCCGTCAGCGCACACTGAGCCTGCTTACAGTCTGGACGTTCCCGCCAGCACACATTGATTCTCAGAACGTTTTTCCCGCCAGCACACATAACTGAATTTACAAGTTCCCTTCAGCACACATTCAAGCACACATTCAGTACGGTTAGTTCCGGGCAGTGAGTGTGAAATGTCGCATGAAAGTCATGCCTTGCTGTGCTCGTTTAGTTTGCTTCGGGCGCCAGACCCACGGGGCTTAGTAGTGAGTACCTTTCCTGAATCAGATGGCAGGAAAATGCGTCTGTTCACGCAATTGCGCCTGAATACACGGCATTATCCTGAAAGAAGATAATTTGGTTGTAACGAGCCCTCAGACTGTTGGCAGCAATTTAAGTGAGGTAAGGTTGAAAAAGCATCAACTTCATTAGGTATGATAGCGACACAAGTAAAAAAAATCATATAGCATTAGGAATATGCTGATTTTCATAAAGTTGAGGGTATAATTCTCGTAGAATACAGCTAAGTAAGTAACCGCTTTAACGCAAGATTTACCTGCGCGAATGTACAGTTGTTTGAAATTTATCGTGTTGGTACTACATCTAACATCAACGAGCCTTGTCTCCTAATCAGATGAAATAAGGATATTAATTTGAAACTGCTTCGGCTTGAAATCAGGAAGCTATTTGGTTTGCTGGATTACAGCATTCCACTTGATGAGAATGAAATTACAATGCTTACCGGGCCAAATGGCTATGGTAAGACAATGATCCTCAATATTTTTCACAGCATCATGGCTAATAATCTTAACGCCTTATGCACCCTGAAATTTGATCAGATAACCCTCTACTATCAGGGAGGATCCGTTTTCATTACAAGTGACAATGCAGGAAGCTTGACCCTTATAGCAGAAGGTCTGTCTGGAACAACACCGATAGCAGAAACCCTTACGCTGACGGAGGAAGAACCACATCGCAATACTTGGACCACCGCCGCTTCACGGGGAGACTACGGACATAAGAAAGCTCCGGCGTATGCGCGCCTTCAATCAGAAGCTCTGAGTATGCTGTTTCCTGAAGGATTCATTTCATACATTCGCGCTAACAGGTTGGAAAAAACAACAACCGGTATGTCGGTAATTGACCGCTGCGCAACTCAACTTCGCAACCTGATGGCGCAAGCTGAGGACGATTCAGCCTCGCTCAGTCAGAAGCTCGATGCGACATTTCCAATCCGGCTTTTTCAGCGTTTGCAAAAGCAAAAGAGCCTTTATTATTCCAGCATAAAGGAGCGCCTGATTGGTATTCAGGGCAAACGCCGTGACTATATGCAGTTCGGGTTAATCCAGAAGCAGGAAGAGTTACTCCCGGACGAGGGAGATACAATGGAAGGCAGTCGTGAATACCTGAACGTGCTTGATCTTTATATCGACGATGCGATGCTCAAGTTGTCACCGTTTGAAACACTGCATCAAAAAATTGATTTATTTGAATCAATCTTACGGGAAAAAGTACTGGCTTTTAAACATGTGAAAATCAGCCGAGAACAGGGCTTTAGTTTCATCAGTGAGAGCGGCGATCCTATCGAACGTAACATGCTTTCCTCTGGTGAACAAAATCAGGTAGTGCTCTTATTCTGTCTAATTTTTAATCTGCGCACGCAAAAGGTTATCTTGATTGATGAACCGGAAATTTCTCTTCACGTCGCATGGCAACAAACTTTCCTTGAATCTTTGAAGAAGATTCAGAAAATCAATAAGTATGAAAAAGTTCTCATCGCAACTCACTCTCCCTCCGTTGTCAGTAAAAACTGGTCGCTGACTTACGATTTGTATGATGTCGCTCATCGGGACTCAAATCTGCCACGACCGGACGGAGACTCCAAATGAGTTCCCTGCGTGCGGCAATCAGTGAAGAGGACTGGCTGAGCACCATGCTGTTAACCATGCGTAACGGTATGAACAGAAACCGGATCTTGGTAGTAGTTGAAGGCATTACTGACATCAGCTTTTTTAACTCGTACCGTCTGGACGATCGGATTCTTTATGACTCTCCTGAAAGCGGTAAGAGTGAAGTGATACGCGCGGTCAAAACGCTGAGGAGCGCCGGCAACGATGCGGTATACGGCGTCTGCGATGCGGACTTTGACAGATTGAGCGACGTCAGTCACGAAGGCATTTATTTTACGGACGCGCACGACTTGGAAATGATGCTGGTTGAGGGGGGCGTAGTGGACAAGTTCATTATGCACTTCGCTCAGCGCAGCCTGACAAGCGGGGAGCTGGCGATGCCTTTCTGTCAGAATATAAAGCAGTGCCTATTGCTGGCAAGTTACAGGCTGGGCTTACTTAAGTGGTTCAACTATCTGAACCGTGCCGGACTGAACTTCAAGAAAATGCGGTATCTTGACTTTGTTTCGATTAGCGAAACCGAAGTCATTATCGATGAGATAGCTTACATTCATCATATTATTGAAAGAAGCCCCCGCAGACATACCACTTTGGAAGTCGCAGAACTGCACAGAGAAATGCGCAGGCTGGAGATGATGGCACCCGACATGTATGCCATCTGTAACGGCCATGATTTCATGTATCTGCTTAAAATGCTCTTCGACACCCCGGTATCTATAAAAAACAGCATGCGTATTGATGAAATCGACAACTATATGCGTCTGAGTTATGACCGACAGCTTTTCAGCTCCACTCAGCTCCACTCTTCACTCAACGGCCTGCTCACCCTTCATTAAGGCCATAAACGCCGCGACCGTCGGCGTTTTTCTTAGTTATTCTGTCCGCCAGCCAGCAGCGCCCGCGCGCCTACGCAGCGTCCATCGAGAACCGCACGCTGAGCTGGCGGGTGACGTCCAGCGCAAACATCTGCTTATACTACTCGGTGGACTTTGCGTCCTTATAACCCATCAGCGTCTGGATCACCTTCTGCGGTACCTAGTGCTGCACGAGATGCATCGCAAACGATTCTCGGAACGTCTTGGGCGTCGCCGGCCAGATGGAAAACGTCACGCCGTCACGCGCGGCGGCCGCCACCGCCTGCGAAATTCAGCTGCGCGCCGTATCCCCACTCTATATGTCTCACAGCCGGCTACCCGCGGCTGGCTGCGCGGTCGCAAAACACTCTCGTAAACGCTGCATGAAGCCCGGATCGGGGAATGGTACAGCGGCGGGTTCTCGCGTATCTCCGCCTCGGTTTCCCGCTCCGCCTGCTGTTGCTCCTTCGTCGGGCGGCCGCGCCGGCGGCTGCGACTGCGTGCGGCTTCCTCAAGCCGGCGCTGCTTAAGGGTGCGAAGCACCACGAACGGTGAGGTCAGCGGGGCGCCGGTCAGCGGATCGTCCAGCGCAAAGTCCTTCCGGGTGAGCGGCAGGATCTCGTTAAGCCTTCCGCCGGTGTTCCACTGCGCGTCAATAAAGAGGTGCTTTTTCAGGTCGGCAGCAGTACGGCCACCTCGGGGGCGAGCAAGTAGCGTGGCATGTCGGTACCGTACGCGGCGGCCAAGTTACGCAGCGCTACCGTGCTTTCGTAATCAAAGTGGCGCGTGGCGCCGGATCCGGTCACGTTCTGACCAGTGACGTCGCTACGTGAAATCTGCATCATTTCGCGGGGTAAAGAGCCAAACTTTCAATCTTCGTTGTCTGGCGTGATAGAACGTATTTTCCCCTGTCTGTCCAGCGAAAACCACGGGAATAAATCGATCCGGTCAGGATCCATTTCGGATCGGTTTTCCGGCTTTTCTTCCGTATACGGAGAATAACCTGGACGGTGCGAATTAAAAAGCCCGGCGCCTATGGGCCGGATGCCGCTGGAAATGCCTTTAACTTACTGACGGAAAAGGTGTAGCGAACGGGGCGTACCAGGCACTCTCGTCTCAAAGCCTGGTAGGCGAAAGATTACAGGCAAGAGCCTGTATACTGAGTGACTGTGGCGATGTTAGAGATTGAGTCAGACTGAAAAGTTCCATGCCGTAATATACAGTACCGGTTTATGCTGAGAATAACCCTCAGCCAGTAAATCCATCAGCTCAAAACCGGGAGCAGCAGGATCGAAAAGAATAAAAAACATTCTTTTGTCATACGTCGATGAATGTTAGATATGTGATTCTGCTGACAAATAAAGGCAAAGCAAACCGCAGGTACAATTGAGCGTTGTCCTGCGACTACCAAGCTGGCTAACAGGATCCCGGAAGTCAAAGCAGTCAGTTGCGGAATTGCCTCCCATGGCCATCTTGGAAAACATCGTGAGCCGTATGCAGGGTCAGTCCGTTATCATCTCGGGCTAGTTAAGCGAATGATGACCGCTGTTTCATTGAGGTAGGCAGGCAGCGCCACAGCTGGCAGGACGTTGAAGCGGTAATCTTTGGAGAAAATTATGTCCACTGGCCAAGAACGGAAGTGAACAGAAGCGTATCATTCTAATCAGCGATATAGGGAGTCCGATGAAGTGGAGATGGGCTCAGGCGATAAACCGGCTGGTAGGCTTAAGTCTGATGACTGCAGCGGCCTCTCCCAATGACGTAAAGGATCGGACAGGTTTATTAACCTCATTTTTAAATACGTGTATGCTTTACGGGATGCTGGTTAAAACATGAAAAGCGTAACCGAAAGTTGTATTACTGCCTGAAATATACTGTTATTACTGCAATTTTAAAATCATAATCATTCCAAGTGTTTTCTTCTGATATACGCGGGTCCTCACTCCTCCCTGAGCAGTGAGAGAAACCCGCATCCGCTCAGTAAAGAACGACGGTTCATAGATAAAATACTTTCTGCGTTCCCCGATGCATGTACTCACTGACCTTCAGCATTTCTCATGTACTGGCAGATAAAATGAAATTCGGAGCAAACCAGAGTCTCAAAAGCGCAAAAAAATTACCTTCTGCCATCAAGCCTGGATCTGACGGAAGAGAAAAAGGTCATCCACTGTTCCTCTGTGATATCCATCAAACCAAAATGTTTGAGAAAGAAAATCCCCTCTGTTGCAAAGAACAGTAATTTCAATTCTTCATCAGTATTCTCAGACTGACTGCTGAAAAGCCGGTATTTTTCCTGATACCATTCATTTACCAATGCAACATACTGAGGAAACTGAAGTAAAGCGGCCATGAGGGCAGCAGTTCTAGAGTTATTGATATCTCTCATATCTCCCGTCAGTTCAACGTGTACCATCATATCTTTGTTTGGCCCAGTATGTCCGGCAGATAACGCATTTTTCTGTAGTTCATAAGTGCATAGGTATCTTTTTAGCATGGCCTCCACCACAGATTCTTTGGTGCCAAAGCAGGATTGAACGCCTCCTTTAGTTATACCCGCAGCTTTTGCAACAGCATCTATAGACAGACCTGAAATTCCCTGTTGAAGGATGACACCTTCAGCAGCATCCAGTACTGATTCCCGGTTTATAGTCTTAACTCTTCCCACTTTTACCTCTCAGTCACTGGGAAATACGGACTCTTCTCATGAGGGATGGTTTTATCCCTGTACAGATTTGAACAGCAGTCAGAGCGATTATCAACTTCGCAAGGCGATCGCTTCCGGCTACTGTGAGCATTAACATATATCATGATGTGTAATCATCGTCTCAAATGAAAACTGTATCCAATGCCGTATCTGTTATAAGTAATCTTATTTTTATTTATAACTGAAGATTTAAGTTTAATAACTCCATGCTTTCTGTTAGGGGAGGTAAAGTAACCTTACAAATAAACTTATGCTCAGAAAATTTACGTTCTCTATCGAACCTTAACATTAAAGATGTAAAGTAACAATATAACAATCGGAAATTTACGCTGGTTTAATGTTAATAAATAGTTTAAAAAACTGTATTTTATTAATAATATGAGATAAACTTCCACATTGGTTCGCATTGCCGATTTTGGTGGCTTCATCTAAAAAAACAAACAAATAAACCTATTGCTCTGTTATTGAACTTTTTGAGAAGATATTTTCAAGGGGCGGTCATTTAATGATCGCTCTCTTTAATCCAAGCAGAGGCAATTCACTCGAGAGTTAAAAATGAAAATAAAATTAATATTCGTCATGATTACGGCAGCATTAACAAGTAGTGTTAATGCTGCTGAAATTTACAATAAAGATGGAAACAAAATCGATCTTTACGGAAAAGCAGTTGGTCGTCATTATTTCAGCGGAAATGAGAATATTGATGGTGACAATTCCTACGTTCGCTTTGGCTTTAAAGGGCAAACACAAATTTCCGATCTAATGACCGGCTATGGTCAGTGGGAGTATAACGTTCAGGCTAATAATTCTGAAGGTAGCGATGCTCAGAACGGAAACCGCACTCGTCTTGGTTTCGCTGGCTTAAAATTTGGTGACTGGGGCTCAATCGACTATGGCCGTAATTACGGTGTGATTTTTGACGTAGCTGCAGTTACTGATACCCCTGTTATTTTTGACGATCAGACCTTCAGCGCTACGGATAACTTTATGACCGGTCGTGGCAATGGCTTCCTTACGTACAGGAACAATGGATTCTATGGATTGGTTGATGGTCTGAATTTTGCGGTTCAGTATCAGGGAGCCAATAATGAATCAACTAACAACTCTGGTCGTGATGCAAACCGTGCAAACGGAGATGGGTATGGCCTGTCCGCAAGCTGGACTCCGGGATATGACATCACTTTACTGGGAGCCTACTCATCATCTAAACGTACTCAGGGACAGAACGAGATGGCGTTAGGTGAGGGTGAACGTGCCGATATTTGGGCTACCGGTATAAAGTATGATCATAGCCAGTTATATCTGGCAGCTACTTATGCAGAAGCACATAATCTCTCACGCGTCAGATCATTTGGTTATGCAAATAAAACGCAAAATCTGGAGCTGGTTGCTCGTTACACGTTCGAAAACGGTCTTCAACCGGAGGTTGGTTATTTCCGCTCTGCTGCTAAAGATTTAGAAGGTCTTGGAAATCAGAGCATTATTAACTATTGGGACTTTTCTCTGGCATATTATCTGAACAAAAATATGTCAGTTTACGTGGATTATAAGCTTAACCGACTTAACAAAGATAACAGTCTGGGTATAGCATCTGACGATCAGACTGGGTTAGGAATTACCTACCAGTTCTGATATAAACGGGCCTGCTTTCAGGCAGGCCTTTTTTTCTGTTATTTAACAGGAAATGAAAAAGAAAAACATGAACCTCCAAGTTCGCTAGCTTTATATTCAGCTTTTCCTCCCATAGCTGACGCTATCGCCTTGACAACGGCCAGCCCCAATCCACTTGATCCAGTATCACGTGTAACACCTGAGTCCAGCCTGTGGAACGCTTCAAATATTTTTTCAGACTGTCCTGGTGATATACCAGGACCTTCGTCTTCAACTGTTAATACTAAAGTCCCATTATTAAGATGGCAGCTTATTTTTACAATGCCTGACTGGGAATAGTCCAAAGCATTATGTAGTAATGCTAACGCGCACTGCTTCAGTCTGTGAGCATCGATATATAGTTTTTCTGATCCGACATCACTTACGAGGACCTTATTTTTGCTGATAAACTGCGGTCTGAGGGTTACTAAAAGCTCCTCTATTTCATAAGATAAATCAGTATGTTCTCTGTAAATCTTTAGCTGCCCCGAATCAGCCAGGCTCAGGACCCTGACATCGTCTATCAGACGTCCCAGGATTTCAGTATGACCTAACAAACCGGCGATGTTCTCTTCATCAGCATTTATTACACCATCACGTATACCCTGGATATAAGATTTCATTACAGTGACAGGTGTTCTTAATTCATGTGCTATAGATGCGTTCCATACTTTCATTTCCTCAGACATGACTTCCAGTCTAGACGCCATTAAATTGAAATCATCTACTAACTGGTCCAGTTCTCTTATTCGATGCTTACTCTTTTCAGCACGAGAGCATAGCTTTCCCTCAGCTATAAGACGGGCCGCCGATGCGATGCTTGTGATTGGGGGAATAATACGACGTGCATACTGAATTGACAGGAAAACAGATGCGAAAACTGATAAAGCTGTGGATATAGACGTTACAATATAGTCAGAAGTGCCCAGTTCGCTCATTTTACTTTCACTAGAAAGATAAGGATAAATAATGAAAATAGTTAGCAAGACAATAATGCATATGGTCACTACTTTCAATGAAAGTATAAAAATAGTAAACTTGATCCCTTTTGTTCTCATCTCAGTCACCAAATCTGTAACCAAAACCACGTACGCTTTCAGGCACAAATTTAATACCAACACTTTCAATTTTTCCCCGAAGATTGCTGATATGGCTATCAACAGTGCGTTCACTGGCATTTTTCTCAGAAAGACAGCTTTGTAAAATTTCTTTTCTACTAAAAACTCTTTTTGGATAGCGAATGAGGTGTAACAATATGCGATATTCAGTTGATGTAAACAATTCAGTAACGTCAATTTTGTCTGCGCCCGCTACGACCTGATGAAATTCATCGTTAACAATAAAGTTTTTTGTTATAAAAATATTCTTTTTATGATCTGCCTTATGGAAACTTACTCTTTTCAAAATGACATTCACTCTGGTCACAACTTCAAGAGGGTTAAAAGGCTTAATAACATAGTCGTCTGCGCCTGATTTCAACGCGAAAATTTTGTCCATGTCAGCGTCTAATGCGGTAAGCATCATGACAGGAACGTTACTGCGCTCTCGCAGTTCGGCTAAAACAGACCACCCGTCTTTACCTGGCATTTTTATATCCAAAATGACAAAATCAGGTTCATGCTGTTCGAATTGTTCAACAGCTTCTTTGCCGTTTCCTATATGCATCACTCGGTATCCATCTTTATTCAAATAAGCAGTGAGGATATTTGCGATATAACGATCATCTTCCACAACAAAGACTAGTTTTTTTTCACTATCATTCATAAAACACCTTTTTTTACTGAGTTATTAGCTTCGCCACTATCTAAATTTAATAGATAGTGACGACTTTTATTAACATTTACTTATCTTTTTCAATCGTGGAAGATATCTATTAGTGTCCTGAAGTCATTTTCAATCCAATTGCTGCCGCCACGATTACCAGGATCAGAGATATTCTTGCTAAACTGACCGGTTCCTGATACCAGATCATTCCCACCACCGCAGTTCCTAATGTCCCTATACCGGTCCAGACAGCATAAGCAGTGCCTAGTGGGACGGTTCTCATGGCTATGCTAATCAAATACATACTGATAGCGAGTGAACAGACAAATCCGATCGTCCATGGAACATTTTTAAACCCGTTGACGTATCTGAGACAGGTAGTAAAAAACAGCTCGAAAACACCGCCAAGAACAACATATAACCAACCCATATAATCTCCTGATTTCGTTAATAAATTCACTTAAGTAAACTTTTGTTACATACAGATGTATACTAACATGTGCATTATTAGATTAGCTTAACTTTGAGGTTAATCATTCAATTTCTCATTAGAATCATATCTCCGTTTTTTTTGACAGTGTAAAGCACAACCTGCCATATTAGTTTTAATTGAATGAAACTAACATTAGTAAACCAGAGGGATGCTGGCAATTATTAATAATGTAACAATCACACTTCAATCTCTAAGGCAGGAAATTATTCGCGCCAGTCCGAGGCGCGTTTTTTCTGAAGCCATACGTCATGCTCATTGAATTCTTTTCATTCATGCAATGGAATTTTTGGCGTAACTGGCATGTAATAGTCAATAGTGTATATATTTTCCTTACCAGTTCTTACTTCTACACTTCTCACTACTGTAATATCATATGCAGACTTTCGCAATAACGACGTTTGAGAAAGATATATCGTATGTGACACCTTTATTTTTTTATCGATCTCTGTGCTTGAACCGTAAAAATTAAATTTCAAATACAGGTTGTTAATTACTTTTCCTCGTGGGATCATTTTATGAATTTTATGCTCTTTGATTTCCCCGCTTCTGACAACGATGCTGATCGTTTTGCTTTTGTTTCCCTTAATAAAGTCCAGTAAGTATTGGTTTTCATTAGCTATTTTTTTTCCAATATACTCTTCCAGGATATTCGTCTTGCCACTTTCAAGCTTCCACAGATCAACCTCAAAAATATTCAGCATTTTCCCGGGGGTGCAAGTGATTTCTTTCAGTTCAGGGTTTTCTATAGATACTTGTTCTTCAAGAAGAGACGGTAAAAATTTTGAAAAATCCCACGTGTCGCTTTTGCGATATGCTCCCGGCGAAATGAGGAAGTATTTCTTAAAGGCTCTCGTGAAGGTTTGCTGAGAATCATAACCGAATTCGAGTGCAATATCATATATTGTACTATCTGTGAGCTTGATAGCTAAAGCTGCTTTGCTTATTTTTCTCTTCCGAATGTAATCTGCAATTTTCAGACCTGTGTTTTTCTTAAAAATGCGTTGTACATGCCATTTGCTGTAACCTGATTTTTGTGAAATAAAGTCCAGTGGAAGAGAGGACTCTATATTATTTTCAATCCATTCAAGTAAGCTGGCCGTAAAGACTTTACTTCTTTCCATTTTCAAATCCACTAAGTGCTTTGCAAGCCCCCTTGATGGGGGGCCATTAAACAGTCGTTAATCAAATCACACAGATCTGCTTTTTTTATTAAAGATTTTAGATACCCACACGTAGAATACCGGGACTAATACTACGCCGATAAGTGTGGCACTCAGCATGCCACCAACCACCCCTGTACCTATTGCGCGTTGACTGGCACTCCCGGCGCCTGTAGCAATAGTTAGTGGTATAACGCCCAGGATAAAGGCGAGCGATGTCATAATGATAGGTCTGAAGCGAAGTTTTGCTGCTTCTAATGCAGAG
>Ga0157363_1000949_pt1 | contig 23171 bp, 5 predicted proteins | sample AttsexASBM1_FD_111477 | JGI IMG/M metagenome (GOLD analysis project Ga0157363, IMG submission 111477) | Fungus gardens microbial communities from leaf cutter ant in Ribeirão Preto, State of São Paulo, Brazil - Atta sexdens ASBM1 | ecosystem: Host-associated > Fungi > Mycelium > Unclassified ... | reverse complement strand
TATATTATATCTATTATGTATGTGTTATATGTATTTACAGATTGACTTTGAATTCTTTTAATTACTCTAATTCCAGTTATTAGATTGTAGGCTTGCAAGGGACAACTATATTTTTTATTACAATATGTTTAGTTATACTAAATTTTAACTTAATTTTAATACTATAATAACATTATAATTATAAATAGTATTAAAATTTATTAAAATAATCAGTATTTTTTTCTCTGTTCAGAGAATAAAAAAATAAAGAAGACCATACATTTCTGTTTTTTATATTTGTAAAGTCTGTATATATTAATGAATTAGAATTTATGGCATTAAAATTGGTAAAAAGCTAATCCTATACTCGATTTATAATCAATGACGAGATAAGAATGAACCGTTTTTTATACAGGATATGATTCATTTCTAAGAAACTTTTTACGGGACCAGTGAATCACCGTTTTCGCGGTTCCAATACCGTTTCCGGAAATCGTTTAGACCTCTTTACATTTAGAAGTTGACTTGTCGAGTCATCAAAATTGTAAAAAAGAAATCACTATATATCTTAGATTTATTATTATACATTCGCAAAGTTTTACATGTCTTCAATTTATACATGAATTGACCCATATTGCATATAGTTGATTGAAACTTATATTAAAATAAGTTTAATAAAGAATCATAATGCAATTTTAATTGAAGCCAAATTTTAATGATGAATTAGTATAAAACTTAATTATTTAGATAGACATTTTACAGTTAAATATAGTGTAAATAAAAATGTTGAAGTTTTTAATATGTTAACATTGAAATCAGGTTTACATTCGCAAAAACATCGAACCATTGTACGATCATATATATCGGTTTCGACAAGTTACGATAGATAAAGAGCAAAAGATAGAAACAGGTAAACAGGTATAAAAAGAATAATGGAACATTGAATTCCTAAACGTTTACAAAGCACAATGATGAAGCATTATTGCTGTGAAATTGTAGGAACGATGGATCATTTGATTATTTGTTGCCTGTACGTGAGAATATCATATAGAAACGCGTGAAAAATTAGAAATGCTTTATCTACGTAACGTTCAAAAAATAAACAGGAACCATGATATTATAATGCTGCTTCTTGACTTCCGTCCATCTGTGATGGAAACACAGAAAGAAACAGAATTATAAAAAGCATTATTCAGAGTAGTATGAATGTTTTTAATGACTTTGATGATCCTTTTATAGTTAATCGGTTTCCAGTATTATTATAAACTATAATAAAGCTTTTATAAATTGATCTTTCGGAAATATATTTTAAAACAAAATATTTTTAAACTATATTCTATGGCGATTATATCGCCCACAATCTTCGTGACTAATGAGACGACTCGAGATGTTGGATACGCACACACATTCGCACATATATTCGTGACTCAAGATAATAGCGATATTTAAACTTTCTTTTATATAGATTTCTCGTATTGAGCCAGTCGAACTCCTTTAGATTCTTCTCAATATAGACATTTAACTGCTGCAATTATAATATTCAGAATTAATAATTGTGTAGCATCTAATTATAGTCTAAAAATTTAAACATATTCAATCGTCATGGAATAAAAAGCGAGATCGATAGAGACGGATGAGAAAAATATTTAGAGGCTAGGAGAAAAATCTCGAAGGAGAAAAAGCTCAGCAATAACGTGTCTCGAGAAGAAAAGATTATGAAGTTTGCTGCGAGATTCAACGTGTACAGACGTGCTATAATTGCTTTCAAATAATAAAACAGGCATACGAAACACGGAACGAAATTTCTTTTGCTCGATTACTCGATATTCTATTATACTCAAAATTCTTAATGTATGATAACTGCGAAGATAACGTTTCGTTTTTTTTCATTTAACATGTATATTTTTCATTGAATAAATCTATAATTCAGATTATAAAAGACGTAATTAACACGTTCATGTCTGACTGGAAAATCAACCCCACAATCCAAGCTTTCTTGTAATACTTTTACACAACAACGTTCAGAATAAACTTCATTTCTTCATATGATCATAAAATGATAAATTATCGATATCACATATGTAATGTGTGGTAGCGAACGTGTTAAGAAATATACTTCTTTATAACATAGTATAAATAATTAATTATATATGTATCGCATATATAATATATACAAGAAATAAATAAAATTTAAAAAAATGTTACCATATATTTTGATGGTTGAATTAAGAGGACATCTGTATGGAAGTCGGAAAATCTGGTTTAAATTGGCTGAAGTAATACTTTTCATAATAAGTTACAGATATAAGATGCTAGTAACATTAAGTAGACGATTAATTTGTGAGATAATTATTATTATTTCCTTCTCTCTCTATCTCTCTCTCTCTTTTAGTTTGATTGTGTTGCAAATCTGAAGGTATTGGTGCATAGTCATATATCTAAAATAAATTTATTTAAAAATACATATAGAAACATTATTTCAACACTAACTTTGATTGTATATAGTTGGCGCTTCTTTTACCTAATTGAATTAAAATTTAAAGATTAAACAATTTTTAATTGGAAAAATTATCAAATCAAAAGAAATATGTATTAAATTGACATGAGAAAAGTGTAAAATATTTTTTCGTCCGCTTATAATGTTTCGTCATGATCATCCATGTCGTTAACGGTTATAATGTGAAACCTTTTGTAATCATTTGTGTTGTGCCTGAGCGCAACGAATTAGTGGACGTTGTGGTAGGTAAGATGCATGGTAATGCCAACGCCACCCAAGTTAAGACATCCTTTTTCGAGAGATAATTAAGCATCCTGTCGTAATTTTCGGCGCGAAGGAACGTGCAAAACCTCGCTCCACGGGCGGTTTTCCAGAGCCTCGAAAGGCGTGCGAAATCGTTAATAATTCCTGGATTCTTTGAAAAGGAAGAAATAACTGACGTTTCGAGTTGGCCGAACGAAATGGAATTCAGCTGATAATATTATATTTAATAACACGTTCTAATTTTTAAATGCCATTATATATCGGATAATACCTTATCGAAATAATATTAGTTTCGGTAGCTTTGGCGCCATGGACACGATTTATGTACTTTTTATATTATTGTATAATAGATTTTTAAATCAATTTGAACAATCTTTTAAATATGTAAATACATTAATTGCAATGTTAATAATTATTATTAACATTAATTTAATTAACCATGTATATAAAGCTTCTTCATTTAATTTTAAATTATAAAACAAGGGAGCTTTAAGTTTTAGTTGAAAGAATGTTAAAAACAAAAACTAAGCAAGCAATATTTTATTAATTATGGCAAAAAATTTTAACTTTTATTGGCGTATAATGATATCGCGTAATAATTTATCGTAATTATTTACTGTTTACTTGTCTTTTTTTTTTCTCTGCCTCAAATAATACTTTTTAAGAGACAAGTTAATTAATCCTATATCGTGTACAAAAGATGAGATATAGATCTAGGCCATAGTATTCTCACATTTGTTATGAAAAGGTTGTATAGATACAATGAGCGAATGACGAAGAACGGCAGATGCAAGAATTTTGTAGACGAAATTGTGTAGACCTCGTGCGAAATATCTCTTCCAAAGCGGAACGGGCCAAATCGAAACCCAAATTCCGAATTAGCTATCCTTCGTGGCTTTCCATTGAAGTTACTTCCGCGACGACCGCGTCGTGCGCATCGTTCTGTCCTTGGTGGACTAAACGATGAATTTTCTCGAATTTGTTATAGCCAGGTGAGAGTATCGAAGCGCGTTCTCTTTTTATCACATTTGACGGTCCGGATGCACGCTAGTTAGAATTCGGTCAAAGGGAAATCTTTCCTTCTTAAATTTAAACTAGCAACAGTAAACCACGGGATCCGTCGCCGAACCCCTGGAGGGGGTCTACCTGACTGAATGGGAATAGTTGTCATCTTGTCGACACGATCGTCTCGAAACTTTTATAGCGATCCGGGTATTGACAATCTCCAAGTACCATAATCATCTTCGACCTCTCAATCACCTTTTTTCTCAAAAGCTTCGGTGGTCATCACCGAAATGTTGTGGTTTTGTATAATATAAAGTCCAGACGTATAGACGTATCGTTCTCTACGTAGAAGCATATTTTAGGGATTGAAGCCATCCCTAATTATAAATTTCTGCGACTATCACCAATAATAAAATATCTTAATGAAATTAATGTAATTTAATTTTTAATTAACAAAACGATATTGACATGCAATTGAACAAAAATATATTTATAAACAGAAAATAAAATTATTTTGATCATGTATACTTTATATCATTTTGCATAAAATAAAATTAAGAAATCATATCTTTAGATTAATTTATTGCCTTATAAAAAAAATAAAAATATTCCGTATGAGAACGCTCCACACTGAGATGTGAATATTATTTCACAAAAGTATATGTGATACTGAAAATAAAATTTGTTGCTTCTTTTGTTGTAAATAAATCTTCAGCATATACGAATGAATAAAACGGAATTTGGAATAAATGGAATTTGAATAAAACATTCAAATTTTTAATCGTTGACCGATATCTATACTGTTTCTATTCTGTTGTACACAATCCGGGGACATTCGGTGTCTAAAATACCAACTAAGAAATTAATAATCCGTTAAACGATTGCTAGTGAACATAAATTTATAGCGCGACCGGTATTCCGAGTGTGGTCCGCTCGAGGGAAGCATCGTTCACTTTCAGCGCGACACGGCAATAAATTAATAGCGGATCGACATTGATGAGGGACGATAACGATCGACTCTTCGCCACCGCTATGTAAACGACTCGGAGGCAAGCGCTTGGCGCAAAAAAAGGGACAAAGAGCACGAACGTCCAACGGAATAATAAACGAAAGGAAGTGAGACAAATAGATAAGAGAAATGGATAATCGAGGAGAAAAGGACTAAAAAGAAAAGAGGTAGAAAGGAAGGCGAGGGTGGGCAGAAGGAAAACGAGGAGAGGACAAACACACGAAGAGGAATACGACATTCCAGATGCGCTGTAACCAATTTGTGAGCCGGACGATAGTGACAAATACACGATATTGCCATAACGTATCGCCGAGGCATGACTATCGTCGGAATTAATAGTCAACGCTGCTGACTAATAGTCTCATTAATTAACGATCCGCTGGGCCAGATTAGGCTAATCCGGCTTAATTTAGTGATCGTGTCGTCGTTCTCCTATCCACCTACCTGTCTGCTCCATTCGGCCGGGAGGGCCAGCTTACCTTCGCGCGCAGGTAAATCTCATCCTCTCACGACTCTCGCCCTCCACCGACCCCTCTGACTCCCTGGGCGTGATCATTTGGATGATCAGACTTTCATATTAATTGAAAAACACTCGAGGAATTTTCAACTTCTTGGTCCCGCACGCGATTTGTCGTCAACCCGTTTCCCGTTTCCAATTTCAGTTATTTTTAAGTAGCCGCAGATTTACTGTGCGTGTTTTGAAAGATTATTCTATCTGTCTAAGGATTATACAGAAAGTACTTTAAAAGTTAGTCATTGAAAAACCTATGTTTTCCACTAACACGAAAAGAAAATGATTGAAATGAGATAGATGAAGAATGAGAAGTTAGAATGAGAAGTATTAACGCTTATGATGTCTACTTGCATCATAGTTCGTGCTATGTGGTAAATAGATTAAAATATATTTTTTCACAATATCGACGATTGTTTCTTTATATTATAGCATAGCTGCATGCTAAAAGACGGAATGTATATATTATTCAATACACAATCTACTTATTATTAATTTATTGATCAATAAAGCACTCTGAAGGTATTGAAGTGTACATTTGGGATATTACTAGGCATTACTGGTCATTATTTAAGAGAATTATATATTAGAATAAGCGGTATGAAGTTACTAGAGCATTAATGAGCATTACAAAGACATTAATGACATTATTAAGGCATTAATGGGCAACACTAGAGCATTAATAGGCATTAATAGACATTGGTATACACAATTTCAGCGGTTTACCTCTCACAATATTTATCAAATTGTATAAAAAATTCTAAAACTTTAAAAAGTAAAGTTTTTTATCAGAGATTCGAGTATTTAATAAAATTTATTAGGTAAAAGCATTTATTAAATTAAATATTTGTTTATGTTTTTAATAAAAAAATCGCAACAAATTTCAATTATAAATTTATGATTGCATACAGAAAGAATTAATAAGAGGAATTATATAGAAGAATTTTAAAGTTGTAAGTAATATCCAAGAAATATTTTTCATTGGATTATCTGTGTCTAACATTTCTATACTTATCTTATAATCTAAGAATTGGTTTTTCGAAATGTATAGAAAAAATGTTGCAGGCATCGCATTACAGGTGTTTAACGACGCGTAAGAATAGAGAGAGGGTTTTATGGTAGCAGGTACACCAAAATGGCGGTCAGTTCTCCATCGAAGATCAAGACGCCTCCGGATCGGCGACAGTCCCGATATCTGTTTGCCTGTATGAAGTGCGTTCGAGCGCGTTACAACTCAAACCTTTTAGCCGGTTGTTTGCACGGCGCTTTGTATTCTATTTGTACAACCGCTTAAACAACTCGGCCTGGACATAAGCCGCATTGAAGCCCCCTCGAGCGAGTTGTGCGAACCCTCGAGCGGAGTCGAAGAGGCCACTTTCGTGACGAGCCGCATCGATGGTCACATCAATGCTTTTCCAATGCGTCTACAAGCTTAGTTCTTAGATATTTCCTTCTTGACTTGAACGCGATCCTTCAAGTTCCGTGTCTTTTTGCTTTATTGTTCTCCACTTATTTGAATATTCTGCAAAATCTATATCTTCTTTATTTTTTTCTTGATCTATCGATTATTAACATGATTTTTTAATGGATTAAAAATTGAATGGAAAATTAAAAAAGAATAAATAAAAATTTAAGAATGCAAGTAGATTGGGATGTAGATGTAAATATCTCGATTAATTTTAAATTTAAACAATATGCAGATATTTTTACTTAAAACTTTTGTATAAGTAATTCTTTGTATATACAATTTTCTTATAAAATATTGAAGAAAATACATCGCATATGTGATAATTTACAAAACATTAACAAGTTTATTCAATTTTTAGAAATTAAAAATTTTATCGCGCGCACACAGGAGTTTTCCGAAACTGCCGCCGATGCCTACACTAATCTTCAATGTTCGACAAGCAGTTTGTCGACCGTTATCCCTGAAAGAATACCGAGGTACCGTGAGAAACCGACGAAACTCTATAGAGCCATAGTATATGTGTTTCATATTAATACAAATGGGAAACGACGGAACAAAGTCGAGGACGAGGGTAGATGGGTAACCGGGAGAGGTGAATTGGTAGCGATTAACTTTTACTTAAAAGGCACCTTCGCTTTGGTCAGCGTCATCTCGGAGATGTCGTGCAACAATGGGGCACTTAACTGCCGCGAAAGCTTAAGTCATCGTAACGACCAATCAGCAAGGCACTGCCTCCCCCCAATTATCTCAGGGCAAAACAATTAAACGCGACCTGCGGTTGCCTCCCGGGATCGCGCTAATGCCCGTCGCCACATAAGCGGAGCTGGGATTCGGGACTATGGCTTGTCCGGCAGGGACAAAGGGATGTGCATCTTCATCCAATTAGGCGATAATGGAACACGAACGCACGTTTTGCCACGGGGCGCGACGAAGATGATTCCCCAATCATCCGGCGATCTCCTCTCCCGCGTGCCGAACGTTTTTGCATCGACTCGCTTTTATATACTCTGTATTATACTATGTATTTTGGTGCTGCAGGAATAATCTTTTTTTTTGTAACTATAATTTGCAACAGGCTCATATTGTCTCTTGCATGTTGACTTTAACATGTCATTGATATTGGATTTTCGGAGAGAGAGAAAGTAGGACGCTTTTATGATTAATCTGTACTGAATATTCGAATATATATACCTTGTGTATTATAAAGATGCACCTAAAAAACATATACAAATATAGGAAATATAATTTTATATTGAGAATATTTGAGGCCTTAATTATAATAATAATTTGTTTTAAAGAGGTCTATTTGTATTTTTTAAATATTTAATTCAGTGTGTCAAACGCTCTAATTTAGGAATATTAAAAATGATTAAAGTTAAATGCAAATGAGATTTAATAATATTTTTTTTAATTTAAAAAATAAAAATCAAATTTTTTGGAATATTTAATATGATAAGAAAAGAAATATTCTCGCAGTTCTCATAAGGCGAGGGGAGTGAATCAATGCGTGAATCTTCTTGAAAATTCGAATAATCGATCGATCCGTAATGGCCCAACGATTAGGACGAATTAGCCACGAGATGTTGTGACAGAATTTCATAATCGCCCACCGTGATTCAAATCCTTCGATTAACTGTAGGAGCGTGAGATTGATTCGTATAGCTCGGCACGCGTCAACTTCCAGTTTCATGTACTGTATAATACTACGATTACCACATGGAGACGTGCACCGTCATCGATCATCGGAATCTTCAACCTTCTAATAGTTCACTGATTTTGAAATGATATATCTCGCGATCATTCAAGTTAGGACATGAATAACTCGGACGTGAAACAAATAAATTTATATGATTTTAGTTTTTTATTATTACAAATAATCTTTCTTATACATATTTTTAATATTCTTTTATATTTTTATTACTATCCCTTCTATGTTTTTCCTTTCTATGTTGAAAATAATATATATTTAATAAAAAAGATGTTAAAGAAAAAAGCGAAATAAAAAAAGAATTTACTATTTAAGTTTATAATTTGCTTATTCAACTAGTTTATTTATTTAACAATTGCTATATTACTAATTAAAATAGTTAGAAAGCATTATGTTTTCAAAAACGTTTTTACTAACATATAATTAGTTAAATATTTTATTTTCTTAGTTTTAGTTATATTTACTATTAATGCAATTATGTACTGTAATAATCTTTAAAAAAAAAAAAGAAACTTATAACGTTTTAAAGAATTTTAATAAAAGTTATATTTATATACATTTTTAATTATCTTTTAAATTAAAAACAGACAGAAAGAGAGAGAGAGAGAGAGAGAGAGAGAAATATAAAAATTTAATAAATTGCAATATACACATAACTGAAAAATGGATATATGAAAACAAATTTGAACACAGGAAAAAGAATTTTTATTTTCCTTCTTCACATTTTATGTACATACACCAGGTGTTTTTCTGACCCATTTAGTCATAACTACATATTGCCATTAAAAGCAACAAAAATTTTTTATGTGTAGGCTTCACCATTTGGATGCCACTGTAATAGTTTTTTATTGTAGACTGACGGTTTCCGACACCGAAGATACATATACTCGACTGCGAATGTCTTCGATTTGCCTAAGCAAACGGAAGGGCCATAAACGCGTGCTAGGCCCTTTCGACCCGACATTAGCATCGCTATCAAGGTACCATCAGTCCATGTGATTGCTTAATCCTGCGTAGCACAAACGTGCGCACCGGTCCTGGGAACGAAATTCGAGCTCTCGATTGCCGTTACCCTGCAATAAAAAAAAAAAGCTACTCTTGGAATGTTAAAATGATATACGCAATTTTGATACCGTAGCACAATTTAAAAATTGTCACTTCTACAATTTGATAATTATTACAATTATTTTAATTTATAATTATATTAATTATAGTTTGTATGCATAAATTAATTTCTTTGGTAAAATTATATTTCAGATGTAATATAATCGCTATTGATAAATTAATTATACTACAATATGTTTTACTGTTTTCTCATTTTCTTGATAATTATAATAATAAATATAATAATAATCATAATAAATGTAATAAACTGTAATAAATATATAACTATATAAATTATAAATTATGGATTAAAAAATATATAAATTAGATTTTTATTTTATTTTAATATAAAAAATTATGCAGGATAATAAAGTAAATATTGCCACAGTTTTTTTATTATGTTTTTATTTGACATATCTTAATGATATAAATAATGAAGCAGATGTATTTATTATTTACATTTTTACTCTACATGCGAAATCATTTTAGTGCATCAATAAAATCTCGTTATTTTTAAGTAACATAAAAGATACCGTACCATTAAAAGATCATCTCGTTATGATCTCTGTTGATCTTAGAGGAGGTGCTTTAAATTCTAAGGTTATTTTGAACATTGAGGCGCCGATTGCCCAGTGGAATTTAAAGAGGACTCTTTCACCTTCCAGCAAATATTTGCCAGCAACGTGGCCGAGAAAACTATGGTATGGAGCCCATCGATGACATTCGAACCAGCCTCAAGCTTGCACCGTCACAAGTGCATTGCAAATACAGGACCTATCTACACGAAGACATTGATTTTCACAAAAAGATCTAGCCTATATATTCCCAATCTTTTCCGAATATGGATTTTGCTTCGTAGAAAAATTATCTCAAAATTATAATTTATGTATACACCTGTACTTTTTATTAGATCCTTCAAATTCTTCGTGTATTTTAAACCAAATAAATTTTTAAGAATCAGAAAATGTATCACACAATAAACATATAATTGTTTTATTGTGTAATATTATTTCTATTACTTAATTGTTCAAAAAATTAAATAATTTAATTGAATTTATTAAATGAATTAATTTTTAATTACATTAGTACGTTTGACTTTTAATTAAAAATTTGAATATTTCTACTTCTATTCGACTGAGCAGTTCTTTTGTTTGAAAATTAAATAATTTCATCTTTTGATTATATATAGTTGATTATATGAACCAGCAATTGTTTGTTTTAAATTGGCTAAGATATAAGATTAATTAAATAAATAATGATGAAAAAAGACATACTATATTATAGCAATTTAAAAAATACCAATTAAAACAGCTATCAATTGAGGATTGATTATTTTGTTGGAAAACTTTATCAGTGCTTTAATCATCTTTTTGAAAAGAAAAAAATCTAATTCAATATTGAAAATACTTATTTTGAATATTAAAAGCACTGAACGATAGTACTTTTAATGTTCAGAATAAGTAATTAATCACAATCTTTCAGTATTAAATTTCTGTAAGGGATTAGAATGGTTAGGCGGAGACTGCGGAGAATCGAGGTGCTGATCTATAGGTTACTGGCAGGTGTCCGGAGTAAACTATGCGGATAAATACATATGTATACGCGCATCCGATAATATTTGACTCGAGAGTGAGAGAAAAGGAGGTGTGCCTGGTTTGTTCCTGTCCGTGCTCAAACATAGGACCTTCCACACATGGACCTTGTCTGGCCTTATCTCGATTCTTAAACAAAGGAAATGTCAATGGAAGAGCTACATTTCCTTATCTTTCTCATCGCTACGTGAAAACTATTCTCAAGCTCGCTTCCGTATTATTTTTTTGATTCATAACCATCTTGGTTTAAGATTTCCATTCATTGCCGTTCAATTTTGCCATAGCTTTCCGCGTTAGCTATGAGGCGAGAAACTCGAACACGATTGTTTTCTTAAGATGGTGAGATGATCGAACCCTTAGACCTGTCAAAGAGAATGAGTGTTTAACAGCTTAACTGCTTTAGCCAATTTTCGAGGATACCAATCTTCAGAACGAAGACGACGCTAAATCTATTGTAATGCTTGTCAAATCAAGTGTATTCTATTGAAGCGTTTAATTTGTTAAAATAGCATTTTTTGAAGTAGCAGAACATTTATAAAGTATTCAAAATGTACATTTAAAAAGTTTATATCTTATAGAGTTTATTTTCTTATATATCTTTTTTTGTGTGTATATTTATTACTTACCTTTATTTATGTTTGAGTTATACGTGTATCATGGAAGATAAATAATACTATTTAGAGTTTACTCATGCAGTAGTAAAAGAAAATATTTGCATCTTTTTCTAAAATAATTTCCAGCGTACAATAAAAAAATATTTGTGCAATGTATTTCTATATTAGAATGTAACTATTCTTATATCGTTTTCATTTAAATTAAACAATTATTTTGTGTAATATTTTTCGATTTTTTGCTAAAAATTTTTCTAAAAAATAGGGCATATAAATATTTATTTTATATATATATTGTAAGAAATAAGAAAATCAAAAGAATGTATATATGTATAAAATATATAAATAAATTATCAAAGAAAATATTTATAATATATAAATTAATAAAATTAAATTAAAAGTTGAAGGAATAAAAAATTATCTTAATGTAAGTTAAGCTAATATTAACTTAAGTTAAAAAAAAATTATTTTGAAAAAAATTATTTTTTAGATAAAAAAATGTTCTAATTTTTCTTAAAATGAGATAAAATTACTACAATACAGATTATTAAGTAAATTAAATTTTTAATTTTTTTATTCATATGTGATATAAATATATAACACATAACGATATAACTATATAAGTTACATAATTTTAAAAAAACAGCCAGCACATAGAGAAGATACAAAATCAGTGATTACTTTTTAATAAGTCTTAAGCTTAGATAAGAATCGAATGTAAGAAGAATATTTGACTATAATCAATTTCTATTAATCAATTTCTTATGACTTAAGTCTTAAAACCTATTGTAGATCCGGATTAAGGCTTATGGCAAAACCGCATAAACTAATCAGAAGGCTATAGCATCTTAAGAAATTACTTAAGATGGTTTTAAAATATAAATAGATTACGAATATACGCTTTTAATCTTATTATATCTTATTATTTTTCTAAGATATTTGAAAGAGATAAAAAAATTTTTTAACTTGAAAATAAAAAGTTAACGTTTAAAAGTAAATACTTAGTTACTTAATACTTAAATTAAAATTTAATGCATTTAAAATTAACTAAGTTAAAAGTTAAAAGTTATTAACTTTTTAACTTTTAATTAGTTATTATCCAAGCCTATGTATACCTATATATATTGTATACCTTATATTATACATATTTTTAAACTGTATGAACTTCTTTACAATAACTTGATTACAATGAAAATTATTCTTTTTGATTGTCACTTGTCAGTATGATACTGCCATCTACTGGAGTTATTGATAATTTAATAGGTGAAGCCTGGTATAGCTAAAATACGAATAAAAACATGATAAAAAAACAAAAATGTAAATTAATATTTAAATATCATAAATAAAGAATAATTTTTAATGAATGTAAAAATTTACAACATGAAAGCAAATTAATTTCATATATCTAGAACTGAACATTACTGTGCAGGAATCTGTTATATCGATATATCAAAAATTCTCAAATGGGTAAGTTACCAACATCCAGTTACTATGATATGAGAAATTTATATTACAGATTGAAAATTCTTATCTCAAATACAGGAAAAAGCAGTGTTAACTGTTGGTCATACTTTATATAATACATAATCAATGTGTAAGATGCACAACATAATGTGGATTATTTTTTAGATTATTTATATCTAAAATAATTATACATATATGGAGAATATGTATACACACAATTTACAATTTTTTAAATATTTATTGTGTACTAAATTTATATTTTCTTTTAGTTTAAAATTTGTTCTTTTATATATGTAATTAATAGCAGGTATATACATTATATATATATAATATAAGATTCATAGAAACAAAGAATATTATAGATGTCAATAAGTATTCAACGAGTAAGAAGTTAGTAACATGTCAGCCATTTAGCAATCAATTTGATCAGTATATTGCAGCAAATTGGTTTGACTGCGATCGCATTAAACCATGTCCTATGGCAGAATCTGTATTGAGGCAATTTCATGACAGAAATCGAACAAATCAGGCTGAATACAGGCTTATTAGAATATATAATTTAAGATTGATGACAGCAATCTGTTGTGTAAATCTATAATAAAGCGAAATGAAAATTAAATCATATTAAATTAATATTAATTTATTCAATTTTTTTCTCTATTAATTCCTTACTTTTTTCTTGATTATAGCAATATAGTTTTTAAAGAAACTTTTTTAAAATTTAGTTTACTATTTTAGAATTTCTTTTGATGCTGGTAATTGGGAACAATGAAATTAATCCATAAATAAAGCATAGGTCAACTATTAATCATGCATTGGATCGATGTAATCTACAACTTTCATCATTTTCTTCACAAAGAGACATTTACGAAGAACATTTGAGTGAATCTGAATTAGTTTTCATAATAGGCTCATTTCTTGATGGACATCTAGTAATAACCAATTCGATCTTAAACGTTCTTCGCGAGGATTATCAGGTCAGGATATTCAAGTCAGGAACTGAAGAACGATTTGCATTATAGGAAGTAGAATTTTCTATCTTCCGTTCAACCCTAACTTTTGAAAGCAGCTTTAAGTCAAATTTTCGTTCCTATATCGTACTAGATATATAATATACTTTTCTATTAGAAGAATTGCTTTTGTCAGAATTAACTTTCTTTATTTTCTTTATTTTTGAGATTAGAGAAGTTTACTCATATAAAAAAGTATTCAACGAAAGAGAGAAAACTCCTTATATCTAACTCCTATAATCCAATAATACAAAACATTTGTACCAATTTTTTACATTACCGTCACCTTGAGCAATAATTTGAAGTATAATAAACGTAATTTATTATTTATTACGTAAATATTTAACATTATTGTTACATTAATAATATAAAGAATTATTTATTTAGCATAGTTGAGATAATTAAAACTAATTTTTTAAATATAATGTTTTAATATAATTTTAAAATATAATATTTTAAATTTATATTTGGTAATATGCTATTCCAAATAATTTATTAATATGCATTTTAACACAGAGAAATATTAAAACTATTATTTCATATAACTTTTTTATGTATCCGTATATTTTTAAATAGATATTTTTATATAAACAGATTCCATATTTTTAATATAATTAATATATTTATAATATAATTTTTTTAATTTGCTTACAATTGTAAACAGTCTATTAAACGTCTATTAAACTTCAACACAAAAGATTAATGCAATTAATTTTTAGTCTGCAGTTTGTATTCTTTTTCGGGGCAATGAACGACCTTCAGACATCCTTTCTCCCTGCCGTGCTAGTGTCCTCCTATCGAGTCATCCCTAAACATAGACTTTAAAGGTAATTTTTATCTGTACTGTTTGAATACTTTATGATGTAAATAGATAGATCTGTATGCACATAGGAAAACAATTTTGAGAGTAAGAAACCTTCAAAATTGTGTATTGAGAGTGTTTTCAGAATATAACCGCCATTTGGAGAGACCATTTACAGCTGAATCAGCATTCAATAGCTAAAATCAATGCTCATAAGAAGAAAAAAAATTGATCTTGAAAGAAAAATATTTTCTCTGCGTGTATAATATAAAAGCAATTATTAATAATGCTCCTAATCTTTATTAATAAACATTACATGAAATTACAAGAGAGAATAATAATAACGTTATTATAAATATTTAAATGTTTAGCAGGAAAATGTAAAATATTGAATTTTAAATTTATGTAATATGACATTAAATATTAATAAATATAATAAAAATGATATATAATTTTTATAATAAATATAATATAATCACAGATTAAATAAAGAAATTAAATAATTCAATAATAAAAAATAATATAAAATAACTAAATTGAAAAAAAAAAGAGAAATGAAAGATATTAAAGATAAATAAGATTTCTTTAATTTTGAAGTTTATGTATTTTATGTTTAAGCATCTCATTAATTTTCTGTGCTATATATGAAAGCATTTATATTTTACGCGTATGCGACTGCTGTAGCTGTATTAATCGGTCATTCACTGCTTGGTCAACTTGCTCCCACGAGCTTATCTAATCGTTTACCTTCTTCATCTAACCGTATCAATGATTATCGACCTGTCAAGAAAATCTCAATGGATCTAAACAGGTAGATGGAATAATAAATCAACGAGACTTTGGAGGCGGCAGATCACCGATGGACGCTAACATTAAGAGACGGCGGAGCTGGTCGAACGAACGAGGAGGAGTGTCGTCCACGTGGATCAATACCGAAGAGCGTGCAGGCACCTCCACCTTTTGCGAGAAGCAGTACTCTCGCGTCGCGGACACGCGCCGCACGCTCTCCACCGTCGATCCTTCGTGCAAAGGCCCGAAGGTTGGCACGGGGTCGCCGTCGTTATTCGCCGGCGTTCTCCTTCATCCTCACCTTGAGGAAGGATGCGAGTCACCTACCGACCGGGAAAGAAGGATCGTTAAATCTCGTGCGCGACGTGCCTTACCCGTTCCCGCTTGCCTGATGCACTTTTCTTTCATCTTCGTTCCGTGACACATCCGGATATACACGAGAGGTACTCTTCCATTTACCCGCTTCCGTGTGGAAAAATCTCGTGTGTATTATCTTTGATCTCGCGTCTCACTTTTTTTGTATATTATATTTTTATATTTTATTCCCATCTCTTCTCCCCATCTCTGATATGTATTTACTTGGTATATCGCATTAACAATAAATTTATTTAGTTTTGGTTATTTACAAATAAGCATAAACGTGAAGTTTTTTATTTTACGGCTAGTGATTTGATTTTAGAAAAAGATTAAGAAACAGTTATATTTCCGATAATTTCAACAACTTATCAAGCCATTGAATATAAATGAATTAGATTTCTTCACATCACAAATGCAAAAGTTGTTTTTATCTCATTGCGCTCCACTTCTTAGAGATATTCTTCTTTCTTTTATAATAATTAATCGATAATGAACAAAAAATTAATCTATTGCATTTTCTTTATTCATACCAAATATATCTTTATAATGTATATTTTATTTGATAATTATATAATATTTAAATATATATTTATTTAATGAACATTATACGTATATTTTTATTTTATATATTTAATTCTTTTTAGTATTTTTATTATATTAGAAAATTTAATAATTTTGATTTACAAAAATATCTCTTCTTTAGTGTACCTTTAGATAATATATTTGTAAATATTTTTCATGGATCAATAAAGGAGATAAAAGAAAGTAAATATTATCATTATTTATAATAATTTATAATAATAGAGGAAATATTATTGCTTTTTGTCATTTTTTTGGATACAGGTAAAATTCTTATACTTTCTAGATCTAATATTTTTCATTATTAATTTTCCTCATTATTTGATTCTCTCATTTGCTATCATATAATTCGATTGAATATGAAATCCGTGATCTTTATACTGTCATATTTCAAATAATTTTTATAATGTCCGTTGTGCTCTTATTCGATGATACTTCATATCATCATAATCATTTATCAGTACAATCATTATATAATAGTATAATCATTTGTTTAGAAATAATCTAATTCAATTTCGAATTTTATCGTTATTTTGAGAGAAGCGATAAGATTTATTTAAAATTTTTTCCAAAAAAAGATTTATATCTCTTTTTCTAAGAACCACGTTTTCTGCGCGTCACATTGTTATTAAGTTGTCGGATGATACGTGCACAGCATTAACAATACACTTCAATGAGGCTGAATATTTTCAATATCCCTAATTAAAAAGAGCAAGTGTACAAAAGAAATATTCCTTTGATACTTGAAGTGATTTTAAGCAAGAAAGTTTTTAAAACTTTATTATATCTTGTTATATAATTAAGATTGCATAAACTGTCTTAGAAATTATTTTTTTGGATTTGAAAAATTAAATAATTTTAAGAAAAAACTTTGAGATTCTCTTTTGTGAATAAATGAGAAGATCATATAAAGAATATAATCGAAAAAGATATAATGAAATATTTTTACATATTCAAAGTTTCAACGTTTCTACAATTTTATTGCGTTTTGCACAATTTTTATCTTTAAGCGCTGAAAGTTTTAGAATAAAAATAAAAATAAGATAGAAGAAAAATTCTAGACAAAAATAATACACGGATATAAGTATCACGAACACACATTTGTGAATATAAAACAAATATTGTAAAAAATATTGTAGCATCGTTAAATCCGTACATCTTGACAACTCGACATTATCGACATCTGATTTCATTGTTGTATTAATTTTCGAAAAATTTATCACGTACATATCTTTGTCATCGTACTTCAAATTGACGTCTTATTTTACTGATCTGTCACGCAGCCGGACATGAAAATAATTTACCGAGTTGTATTGTGTTCTCTGTCTGTCACGCCGCGTTCCAGCATGAAGCAGCTATGCACGCGACTTACTAAGAGTGCACTAAACTTTCCTAGTGATAAGTACTGCTGAACTCGTTACAGACGAGATTTTTTTGCTTATCACTTAGTACGCGATTTTAAATGCCGTACGTTTTAACTCTTTTGTACGATTTTACTTTGTACTTATTTTACTTTGTATGTATTTTATTTTTTTAATTCTTTTGTTAAGATTACACGATGGTTACGATGTTGACAAAAAGGAAAAAAAAAGTACAAAGGAAAAACAGAGAATGTTTGAAATCTTCATGTATATTTTATGAATATTGTAAACAAATTTATTTTTGTATTTTCAGAAGCCAATAGATTGAAATTCAGTGTTGACAGATTTTTTTTTTGCAAACAATTATCACAGACTTCTAACAGAAAAAAAGACTATTCTTAATTACTGCGTATCATTATGCATATTCTTAATTGCTCGTTTTTTATTTTATATTTTTTTTTTATAAACTATAAGCTATTTTTTTTTTTATAAACTATAAGCTTTTTACAAACATAAAGGACACTTGTAATATTTGAATGATATGAACGATTTAAATATTGATACATTATTACATTTAAATATCTTTAATCTTCTAAATATCTCTATAGACAAGTATCGATACCAAATTAAGTTTGATTTATGCTACAAATACACATAATTTTTTTATTTATGTTTGTACGTACATGTATACACAGAAAAAAGACTATTCTTAAATCAATCATAATATATACTTAAATCAATCATAACATATGTAAAATATTGTAATCTTGTCTCAAAGATAGTTTTGATTTGATTAAATTTGTTTTGATGCAAGTATTATTTTGCATTCAAGACTTATTCAATTAAAAATTTCTTATATCAATACAAATTCAATCAAATTACGACTAAAATTTTTGCTTTAAAAGCAAGGATACAATATTTTTGCTTATATATGAATATATTATAATTGATTCAAGAATAGTCATTTTTCTGTATACATGCACGTGTACAAACATAAATAAAAAAATTATGTGTGTATTTGTGTATAGTATTATAAATTAAGCTTAACTTCGTATCGACACTTGTCTATAATAAGATTAAAGATATTTAAATGTAATAATGTATCAATGCTTTATCGTTCATATCATTCAAATATTACAAGTGTCATTTATAATGTAAAAAGCTTATAGTTTATAACAAATAAAAATATAAAATAAAAAACGGGCAATTAAGAACTTTGATACGTAATAATTGGTATGTAATAAATCAGTAGATACAATCGAAATATATTTGTATGATTTGCGTATCAATTATTGCGTATCAAGGCTCTTAATTGCCCGGTTTATTTTATATTTTTATTTGTTGTTAATATTTCAAAAGCCAATTTAAATTAGTCTTTTATTATAATTTATAATGATGAAAAAGTTCTGTGATTAATTAATAATAAAAAGAATAAGCAATCTATATTAAGTGTAAAGGATAGCAAAATTATTGATAACAAGGAGTTATTATTTTTATTTGATAGCTTAAGTGCATCAATATTATCTCTCATTTTCTGCATTAGAGTTAGAGTATTGATTCTAAGAACAATCTATAAAAATTTAGTGCGTCAAAAAATATACAATTTAAATTACTAAATAAAAATTTATAAGTAAGTTTATTTATAAAATATAGAATGTCAAAATTGAACAAAATTTCTAGGCCAAACCATCTTTATATTTTCCAATTATCGGGTTACATCGCAAGCATCTTTAGACAGAAACTGAAGCGAAAGTCATTGTTGCGCTCGGTGACAAGGCGAAGGGCGGTTCGCGTTCGATCGTTCCGCTCGTGGTAGTTGCGAGCGATAGGGCGGAGGTAGTGAAGGTTGCATGAATTTGTAACGATGGCTTTTTATAGGCGGCATTTATCCTTGCAATTCGCCGTCGCCAGGTCAAGGCGACGTTAAACTCTGGTGAATCGACGGTTCGCATGTTTAAAATTTACCATCTTTTAATTCCATTCAAAGTCTCGTTATTCTCCCAAGAGATCGCTATCGACTTTATTGTAGGAATTAGCTTCAATAAATTTAACTTTTTATAATTGTAACAATTGTTTCCTTTCTTACAAAATTGATAACTTTGTATTAGATTGAACAAAATTTAGTACTAGATTTAGTACTAGATTATTGAAGATAATCTCAAATTGAATTATATTTTTTAATTCTAATAAATTTAATTTTAGAGAAGTTTCTCTGCATAATTTTTTTGAGAATACAAATACAGCATTTTTATAAATAATTCTACATTTGATTCTCTCTTATATTTCTCCTTTAATCAAGAAAGAAACACGCTCATTTAAAACAACAAGACATGCTCTCTAATTTTCCTTCATCTTCCAACATAAATGGACAACATTGGATTTTTTCCAACATAAAAAATTTTTTAAATGTCGCGCACGTGATAAAATATTTTAATAAGAGAACATTAAAACTTCCGTTGTTGATTGTAATCCAGTTGTCGATACGAAGTGTGATGTTTTTCTTTTTTTCTTTTCTATAGTTATGCCGGCTGTTTGATAGAACGTGATCGATTCGGAGGAAAGGAAGTTACAATTAGGGTACACTCAAGACTGCTAGTAATTCAGGAGGTAAGTCCGCACATATCTATATTAAATAAAAAGTAAATATATTTACTTTTTATAAAGACTGTTTGCAAAAAATATTTTGAATACTATAAATGCGAATGTCGCTAATTAAATCGCGTATATGAAGTGAATATGTTTAACAACATTTGATATTGAGCTTATAATATTTTAAACTTTTTGCAACAGTAAGTCATGAATTGATCGATGTTAAGTCACATTTCAATACTTACTGAATAATATAACGATAAATAAAGCTTTTCTAATAATAATACAAATGAATCATCTTTCTAAATTCTTTATGAATTAGCTTAATCTGTTTATAATTAAATTTAAAAAATGCTACAGCCACAAGTAAAACGCCATTAGATGGACACAGTGGAGTTTTATTTCTCGTGAGTAAAATCATTTACAAACAATTAATTTCGAATCCATTACATTAATTCATAAAAAATTTAGTAAGAAAAACTTCTAAAGTAATGATCGTCTGTGCTATCTAGGTAAGTATATTATCATAATTATTATAAACTATTAATTTATTATCGATTTAACCATAATAGTTATCAAAGTAATAGTATTCGAAATATCGCAATAGTTTTTATTATTTTAAATTAGCTTCATGAAAACAATTTGTTAGCCACTAAACAACATTAAAAAGTATGTTGATATTCTACTTTTAAATCTATTATTTAATACAATAAAAATGAATTGAATAATTAAATATAAAAAAATATATGAGAAATAACGATATTAGACCAGAGTCTATATTCAAATTGAGCTCAGACTAGATTCTATGCAGCATTTGATTTGAAGTATATCTTTGAGAATTCAATTGAGAGGGTCTATCATATAATAGAATAGATATGAAATCGTCGCAATCAATTTAATCTGTTAGTATCACGTTACAAAATTTGCATTACTTTAGATACGTAAGAATGTATAAAACAGGTGTGGTAATTAGAGTGCAATAATAAATTAATAATAAATTAGTTTAATAATAAAAATATAAAAATAATAAATAAATTAGACATTTCTGCTATCTTTTTGAACATTTTTTAGCGTATTAATTTAAATAAACTAACAAATATTTGCTATTAAGCATGTGAATTTATATATTTTAAACTAGTATATGTAAAAATAGAATAAATAATTTGTATCGCGATATTTTTTATTATTATGTAGAAAAAGAGAGGGAGGATACATTCACTGATTCATAGATTATTCAAAACGAGAATATTCCTGAATAAATGATGCGTGATATAGAGTTGTTCGGAATATGTTATGAGTCACGTATACCAGTTATCGAAAGATTCCACCGGTTTTAACTGATCGACTTACGTGTCATTATAATGGGGCTGACAGTCGGACATTATCATCTCGTCACGTGCTTGTATGAGATATGTGTTAAATTGGACTCATGTACGTTTGATTTAACGTACGCTGGTCCTGTCTAATTTATTAGACAACAAGGACGAATCGAGAGATAACGAGGAAAATGATGAGACGTCAGTGACAGGATACTATTTACGAGTCTTTAGTGCGTACTGATTGGCTCTAAAAAGACTCACGGTACCTAAACAGACGTTAATTGAGAGCGGTTTAACGCAAGGGGAGCTGTAAAGAATGAAGACTCACTTCGTGTAGTAACTCGTTGCGTAAGTCATGGTAGATAAATATTTAAGAATTAATTAATTTCCTTTTAATAGAATTTTATAAGTAATTTAATTATTTTCAATGTATTTTTTAATACATTGAAAATTTTCTTGAGTTAAGTGCTGGTTACGGATAGTTAAATCCGGTTTTTAGTTGATCTGACCTAATAAAGATCTTTCACTAAGAAACTTATTGGGAACATATTAATATTAAAAATTAAAATTTTAAGATGAGATTAAGTTTCGATTTAACTGTGAAAATGAATTACTTTTCACGATTTGAAATTCTCTTTAATAAGAATATCTTATATAACATATTATTAAATATTTTGTCAAATAATACAAAAATACTCTATATTTATAATTACAGATTTCTTTCCTCATTTTTCGAATGCGCAAATATAACGCCATTAAATGTGATGCAAATGGTATGACGCAAAATGCGACTGTTTCTTTGGATGAAAAAATCAGAAGAAAAATCGCGTATTGTATGTATTTAATAGTTAGAAAGATACGAACGTAACTGAAACACATTGTATACCGCGACAATGCTGCATATGCGAAAGTTTGCATTATTCAGATTCTCTGTTAGACTGCGTGTCGTGTCTCTCATCAAGCAACAGTGATAACAAATCGTTTCTTCAATTGATAGGCATAACTCTCTTCCATAATCTGATAACGAAACTCGTGATAATACGCAATATTATCACGCTTTGAATATTTTTTTTCATTTTTATCTAGCGTGTGAAAATGCGCCTTCAAATTAGTATTAACTCGCTGTCTCTGGTTCTCAGCGGATTTCACTGCC
>Ga0157363_1000948_pt1 | contig 23171 bp, 10 predicted proteins | sample AttsexASBM1_FD_111477 | JGI IMG/M metagenome (GOLD analysis project Ga0157363, IMG submission 111477) | Fungus gardens microbial communities from leaf cutter ant in Ribeirão Preto, State of São Paulo, Brazil - Atta sexdens ASBM1 | ecosystem: Host-associated > Fungi > Mycelium > Unclassified ... | reverse complement strand
TTAATTTTTAACCGAGATTTAACTTATTTCTCATCTCTTTCCAATTCTAGAGCAGAAAGAGATAATGAAAAAGTTGAATCTCGGTTAAGAGTTAATTGTGAAACTGGACCCTAGCCGCTTTGTTAATTTTGTTTTTAAAAAACGCGGTCAATAGGCGCGTTTAGTTGACAATGCGGTCGCATTCAGCAGATTCAACTGTTGCGGAGCGGATGAGATTTTATTTTTTTTAAGCTCATTCTATATTAAGCCATTCTACATTAGTTGCACGCTGATCGTAAATTTGTTGCGACAATATGAAGCATTCAAAATGCAAGTTTCAGATTGGCTGTCGTAACAAACCGACTTTAGACGCAAGCCAATCATAAGTTTGTTACGACAGCCAATCTGAAGCGTTGATTTTAAAATGCAAGTTTTAAGCGTCATCTACAATAAACAGTAGTAGACTATAGAGCTGTAAACACATCGGAAGTAAACTGATTTTCCGGCTCAGCCAGAAATAATTGATTGCTCAATGTCAAATCGTTGCTCGATGTCAAATCGATGTTAATTCAACATCGATCGACGTTAATTCACTCAACGGAATCTGCTGAATGCAGCCATTGGCTAGCCTGCTCATCAAGTAAATGATTGATTACGAGTACGGTCAACGCGATGCTGCAAACGCTTTGAAGCGGTTTTTAACTGGTCAGTTTGTAAAATTCTTTTTTCTAATTGGTCCATCAAATGCTTTAAAGCATTTGTAGTGAGACTTTGACCACAGCACTATAACCTATCACTTGTAAATTTAACCATTCACATTCAATCGGCTCGGCGAGCAGGCTAGTCTCTTTGTCCGGCTTGAACGCACCCTATGATTTTGTCCCAATAGCGTAGGACGCAGGAACGTTGAGACCTGCGCTTGGCTTGACATGTTTAGCAGTATCAGCTGATGGACTTGATGAACTCTTCCGTGTTGTGAAAAAAAGGAAAGAAAAACATAAGTGCCGCCGTGGAGTATTCATACCGTGGCAGTACGTCGTGTCGCGTCGTCAATGTTGTAATATGCCGACGCATAACGTTGTCATCGAGGTAACGGCGCCGAACAGATCTTTCCGTTTTATCAGCTCATCTCCACTAATCCACTGTCATCGTCAGAGATATCAAGTTGTGTTTTGATTTGGTAAGTCTGATCTGTAAATCCTCGATCAGTGTCGCAATTCGTTAACATGTCGTCACGCAGCTTTAACGTTACGCATTGTGCTCATATAACGCATTAGCGCGACACTGCTATTAGAAAATCGTAAAGCATGCACGTTAGCAGATAATTTTCGAACCTATTAGCGAAATCCGTGATTTCACCGATCTGTTAAATGATCGTGTTTGCAGATTCGCTCGAGTAAGAGAGAGTAAGTGAGAGGGACGGGAGAAGGAGAGAAGGATTAGAGAGAGATAGAGTAAGAGGTGAGATGCAATGTTATCGTAAATAAATATAAGTTTATATTGCGTACCTTCTGTATCACAGATCGCGGATTATTACTGTCCGTTATTTTAAAGTAAGTGTGGAAGGTCGCGACGTCGTTGGTTGCATCAACAAATTGTTGTCATGAGTAATTTTTATTCAATTGATGTTATGAGTAAATTTTTACATTATATATTTATATATTTGTAGGTAAAACTTTATATGTACTTTGATCTAGTAAGTTATTTTTAAGGCAATGTCTCGAAACTGCCTCTCCATATTGTCTTTCAATATTTGGAAAATACACTGTGAATAACTAATGCAACAACTAATCAATATTGCATAAACTATAGAAAATATTTAAATAATTTTTCTACATAACTCATCATAAATTAATTCTACTTCAGTCAGAATCAATTACTTCTGAGTCAATATTTTTTTGTGTATAGCATGGATGTTAATATAATTATAAATATAAATTTTTTATTGCTGATTATTTTGAAAAATAAATATTATTAATTTATTTATTTACTTATTTGCTTATTTGCTTTGTTGTAACAAATATTCTAAGCAAAGATTTTTGAGCCAGTTGTGTCAGTGTTCTTTTGCTTATCTATTGTTTTATTTACATTTAGTTTAATCATAATTTTCTTTAATAAACTATCAACATCTTAGATTTTAATGATATCTACTTATGAATATTTTATTTTAAAATAATTTATAAAATAACAAAGAAATAAGTTTGATATCATTGCATCAAGGAATTAAACATTGTCTTATCAAAAGAATAAGGATAAAGAAATTTTACTTTCTTCAAAAATCACTCTTAATTATTAAAGTAAGTCAAATAATCTATTATAAATCTTATTACTAAATATTCTGTAGAAAGATTCAAAAAGTTTCATTTAAATCAATGATTAATATTTGGATAAGAAAAATATTTAAGTAACTTAATATTGTGAGTTAAGTCCTTTGTGGTTAAACTAATGTACATACATTTGTCATACTCGAAATTAATATATATTTGAAGTTTGATATAAGCAAGATAGAAAGTTTTAATATAGTCTAATACAGTGACAAAAGATGGGTCTAGGGAATATTACTCTTATTGATCTATACGAATCTAAATATTTTTAGATTTGTTTACAAACAAATCATTTTGTATTTTATATATAAACTCTTGTTTTTTCTAATTGTATAATATAATAAATTAATATATACTTATTTGTTACAGAATACTTAATATTTAAATAAACATGGGAGGTGCTGTAAGCTGTGGGCAAGACAATGATGAATTAGTGGATAATTTAATGGGATCGGGATATATCAGAACGAAGAAGGTGGAACAAGTTTTTAGGGCTGTAGATAGAGCAAACTATGTTTTGCCTGAATATCGAGAAGGCGCTTATAAGGATTTAGCTTGGAAACATGAAAATATACATTTATCAGCTCCCTGTATATATAGTGAAGTATTGGAAGGACTAAGTTTAGAACCTGGCTTAAGCTTTCTGAATCTTGGGTCGGGTACTGGTTACCTCAGCACAATGGCAGGATTGTTAATAAGTAAGAAAATTGCTGTTTTAAAAAATAATATCGAATATGTATATCTTTTATACCTTTTTCAGAACAACATGGAATAAATCATGGAATTGAGTTGCACGAAGATTGTTTAAGTTACGCGTACAAAAGATTGGAGGAATTCAAGGAAACGTCATTAGCTTTAAATGAGTTTGATTTCTGTGAACCTGTATTTATACAAGGTAAAATAATTTTTCTGAATGTTAGCAAGATGACAATGGTTTTACATCAAATGTTACATAATAATAATATTCAACAGGAAATTGTCTTAGCCTCATACCAGGTAGACAATATGATAGAGTATATTGTGGTGCAGCGTGTCCTGAAAGTCACGAGGTATTTATTAAGCAATTCGTACGCGTTGGAGGTATATTAGTAATGCCTTATAAGGATGAATTGCTACGTTTGCAAAAAGTGGATGAGAATACATGGTTGCAGAACACAATGCTTCCTGTATCGTTCGCGACTCTAGTCGTACCTCCGTCCTCAGAACACAATTTGTTTCATCTACGTATGTATATATCATAAACAAATATTTTATTTATGTTTATGCGACAATTTACGCTATTATGAGATTACGCTATAATTTATACTGTATTCGAAATTCTATATTGCAGCGGAGTACAATCCCTTATCTCTGCAAGAGCTGTGTCGTGGTAGAATCCGACATCATCTACGTCACAATATCTGGAACGAACACCCCGAACTAGAGACTGTGAAGCCTGTAGCACCAATACACCAAAGGCAGACTGAGCAACAAGATACCCTCAGACGTTTTGTAATACCTATTTTTGACTCTGACGATTTTACTGATGATGAGGAAGAACTCGCCGGGCGAGCGCGTTTCTTATTAAATGCGCGTCTCGCTGACGTTCAACCTGGGGAAGCTATCACGACGAGCTTACAATTGGTACGGGCGGTCGTGCAACCGAATCAAAACGGTGAAGATAGAGAGATTCAACGGGTTTTGGACAATACCCACGAGACTCGAGATATCGGTGTGAATACGGATTTCCCTGTACGTCAGCAAAGGCGGAAATCCAACGTGAAAAGCCTCGTTTCAAGTATGGGTATTGACGATACGAGTGCGGGTCACAGTTCCTCTGTAGGCACAGATACGAACGACAATAACAACGGAGCGGAGGAACGGAGTAAAAGAAACGCGGAAAAATCCAGCGTGACCGCGTACTCTAACATGAGCGATAGCGATAGCGACAGTGATGGCGAGCAAGAGAACGTTTTCATGCAACGCAAAAAAATCGCGAAGCGCGAAAAAACGGACAGCGGTATAGTGGACGATGCAAATTTCAGCAATGATGAAAGTAGCTCCAGTTCGAATACTAATCACTCTGATTCTGACATCACTGATACTACGGACGCGGGCGACGCGATGGACGTAGATTTACCTGAGATAGCGATTTATAAATCGTGCAGCGATGCGTGCTGCAAGCCGAAATGGCAAGTCGGCTCTAATACTGGCAAAAAAGTAACTGTCGCACACTATACAGATAGTAAGGCGTTTGCCGTTTACATGAAGGAAAAGATAGGACAGTTACCGTTGCCTTTCTCAATAAAATTGTATATGAATTACAATCGAAAATTGTAAGCAAATAATCGTTATATATTATTCTTATTTAAAGAAATACATACATTTTTATTACGCAATGAATTTACAATGTTTTTGTTTCTCTCGCGTATGCGTTCGTTTGGACTTACGTGTAATTTACACGAGTGCTCTATATCCCGAGTGAATTTTCAAAATTAATTTCTATCGCGTTTCGTATCTTATGGCACTAGTTAACCATTACTGATATACTTTTTATGCGGCTAACGATGAATCAATTGATATACGATATACCTTTTCAGTTTCGAGTTATCTATTGTTCCTACAAAACTTTTCTTTTAATCTCCTACTTTGCATAATGAATAGAAATAAGACATAGAATTGTACATGTATAATTGGAATATTTAGGGATAAAATTATTAAAAAGATTAAAGTCTCATAATTTTATTATATACGATCTTTTATTTATATAATATCTCTCCTACAAAAATATCTGTGTCAAGAATTAAATTTAATATTCTTTAAAAACTATTTTCCAAAATTCGATTTTTTTTTTTATAGATTCGAAATAAATCAACAGAAATTAAGGAATCGAAAAAAGATAAGATTATAAAAATAAAAAACACATCTAATCTCCATTTTAGAAGATCACGCTTTTGATATCAATTAGATCGCAAATATCGCAATCGTATCAGAAGTTTCAGAAGTTGTCTACATCTGTATTCTAAAATTACTGTCAATGCTAAGAATATATACATAATGTGAACTATAGATTTTCAGCGCTATAAACTTGGAACACAGCCTATATTATTTCATAATTGGCAGCGCTAAGACTTGGATTGAATAAATTAAGAAGCAAATATAATTCAGAGAGTCATCGATAAAGAACAGATCTAATTAAAGGATCGAAACGGAAGCTAGGATCGTAAAAATAAGAAAATTTCTAATTCACTTTGGAAAATCATGCTTTCGGTATTAATTAGATCCGATGTCAAGCCGTGATCTCTACATTGACCGTGTCAGTCGAAATTTATCTCGCAACTGTTGAAAGTTTTCTTCGCTGAGATTCCTTTAAATCTAAGTTATACAATTCAGCCAATGCGAAAAAAACCTCAAACAGTTCGAAAATAAATATTCTATTGAACGCGGCCAATGGAAATCGCAACTTTTGACATCGGTTAATTTATATTTGGCAGCGTCAAGATTTTCATACTGAACTTGAACCCCAATCGAATTTTGACAATTTGACCAATACTTCCGCGTCGATACACATGTAGGCCACGGTTTAATCTATGTGGGATGGACGCGCACGGACAGATTAGGGTTGATTGGGGAATGGAGGAGACTAGCGCCAACAGCCCTATAGCAGCCCGACAGATCGCGCGACGTCGCGCATCTGTGATAAGAGAGGGTGGGCAAGGGAAATCAGTATCAGAGCACAAGGTCGTGTCGAGGTATATCAAAGTATATCTACCGTTCGTTCGCTCATCTCATCATTCTCATCGTCGATCCTTTCATCGAAATTGTCCAGTCGTGAATCGCTTTCCTCGCAAATCTCTCGATTATAGTCCATGATGTAGTCGAGATCGAGAAATTCGTGATGCGTTGGACATCCCCCCAAGATTCGCGCTTTTGCGCGGTATTCGATTCGCGGATAAGCCTGACCGAGCGCAACATCCCTGATTCCTGCGCGAGGGGATATTGATATCATCATGCTGGGAAATCGTCGAGGTGGACAGAAACCCAGCGAATGATAACCGATTGAACGAAATTAAAGAAAAATTCGGGCGATCGTTCACTTAGAAGTGTCGCGATAACGCCCCGCTCGAGCCGTGGTTAAGGTGAGGAAGATGTCGCATCGCCGACGTGTTTACGCGGACATCATCTAGGTCATCATAGCCAATTCACTACATATTTCGAAACAAATTGATTTCTGCTACGAATTTCATTTAACAAAAAATTTTTTAAGAATATCGTGAGTTACAAATTTTCATGAATGTTATAATAAGTTTATATTATATACGCGCGCGCGCACACAATTCTATGCCAATTATTTCTGTTTATTTTTTATTCACCAAGAAATTATCTAAATATTGTAAACATATTTATAAGTTATACATGAATATATATGAGTTTTTAAAAATATTACAAATACGAAATTTAAGATCTAGTTCCACCAATGTAAAATTAACTTTAATCTCGATTAACTTTAATTTACTCTTCGTTTTTTAATTCTTAAAATTAAAAAAAGATTAGTGGAGAACCGAGTTTAATGCCCGTTTCTATCACAATGTAATTTAATTTTAATCTTGGTTCAACTAATTCATCTTTTTCCAGTTTTAAAAATTAGTTTCAGTTCCAATGATTAACTTTATATATATAATCTTGGTTTAATTTACTATTTACGTTTTTCTCTAATTCTTAAAATGAGAAAAAAAATTAAAAGTAAATTAAACTAAGAATAATGTTAAATGTCACATTGGTGAAACTAAGCTGAAGAATATCGTATGCATACGATATTCTCTCTACTGCGCCAAATATAAATGCATGAAATATTCATAAATGCAAAATATTCATAGCAGTTTTGGCTTGCAACCTTTTTTAAAAGCTCTTAAAAACTCAAAATATAAATCTATAATCTTTTCTAATGTATCAATTAATTTTACTAATTGATTAATACTAATTTTGATATTTTTCTTTTTCTATAGATTTGAAAAATGAAGATGAAGATTACTGTGTCAAGTGTTTTTCTTCTGTGTCTCTTCTGCTTCAACTTGCCGGATGTCATCATGAACTTTGACCCGTTCTGCGGTGGTCATTTAGCAGGTCCTAGAGGCGTCATACACACGCCGAATTTCCCCGGACCCTTTCCGATTCCAATCAAGTGTCGTTGGGTAATTGACGTGTCCGACATCCCGTCGACCAACAGCTCTATCGTTGTCTACCTGACGCAGCTCTATGTCTACAAGGGGCTCCGCTTCACTGAATACGCATACTACGAGTCCGAGACCATGAACTTTGGTGCGGCCCTAGTTAAGGAGGTGACCGAGGGTAATGTCTTCGAATATCAACGTTTGAGAACGTTCAGGCCGTTTTTGGTAGTCGAATTCGAGCTCGATCGACTCGAGGGTAATCACGTAAGGGTATTGAATGATCTGCTCGACGTGTATGGATTCAATGTGACTTACGAAATGACTGAAGAACATCCAAATCCCGAGTCTTGCACCATACGCGACTGCTCCTTCGCTGGTAACTGTCTCGTCTCTGCAGATTATACGTAAGTTATTAATTATTATACATCAAAATATATTATTCTGACATTTCATGCTACATATTTGCATCTATTGTAGATAAAAATAAGTAATATTAATTTTTAATAAATTAAAAAATAAACAGTCGAGAGTGATTCGTTTATCATTTATATATTTGAATATTATTTTATTTATATATTTTTCATTTGTATATTTATGTATTATATATAGTTTTTTAAATTATAATTGTACATTATTTGCGTTTTACTTTTTTATAATTATTTATTTTTGTTATACTATTAATTTTGTTGTTCTATTAATTTTTGTGTACTATTAATTTTAATTTTAATTTTGTGTATCTGAAATTGTATTCGTTTTTGCGATGTCTATCCTCTTTTATAAATATATATATTATTTGTATATTAATATTATATTTATATTATTATTATTTAAACTTACAAGGCGTATTCGCATTGTGTTGTAGTTGAAAAACAATTTTTTATTTAATGTATAAGAATATAGTCACAATAGAAGATTATTTTAGAAATTTCATTAATTAAAAAAGCTCAAAATAAATTGGCTAAAATGTAAATGTATAATGTACATATAATGTACTTTCATTGAGAAAACTAAAAATACAATTTTTGCAATTATTCATCTAAAATAATTTTCAAATAATTTTAAACTTTTTGTAAACGTTATTTTATTTTAATTATATTTTTAATTGTAAAAAGAATATTTTATTATTTAATAATCTAAATAGAAATGATGAAAATCTAAAACAAATTATTTAATGTTTCTTTTATTAACAAGTATTATTAACTATTAAAATTCTATTATTAACAAGTCAGGAAAAAATCATTAGATTTTTTTTAATGAATATAAATTTTTAATATAAACTTTTTAATTCGCTATTAGTATCGCTATTCTTAAAAAATTCACAGCAAAAACTTCTAGAAACTTATACCTTCAAAGATAAATAAACAAGAAATTAAATATTTACAAAAAAAAATTGCTGTAGAATTACAAGTCTTCCTGCTATGAATCATAATTTTTCACGATTTATTCATTGTAAAAATACAGAGTTTTCTTGTATTATGTTTTTTCTTTTGCAGGTCTTTCTGGTGCGATTGTTTCGATGGTTTCAATGGAAGGAGCTGCAACGAAGGTCCATTGTGTTTTAACGATGAAAATATTCCAGTTTGTCAAAATGAAGCTACATGCAGGTATACTTATCACAGTACAACAATATATTTAAAAAGAATTATTTTTATGCAAGTAATAAAAAATATTTATTTATAAACATAAAAAAATCTCGTATTTATTTATGTAAAACGAACTTTATACAAATATCTTTATAATGTATAATAGAATTAATATTTAAACATTTGTATAAATATTTTATTAATTAATTAAATATTTATTTATTATTAATTTTTAATTTATTTATTAATTAAATATTTATTGCGATATTAAATATGCCATTATTTTTTAGTTCATTTACATTATCGTATAGTTAAACAGCTTAATTTTTTTTTTTATAGAAAGCGAAAGCTTTTAATTTGCATAATAATATAAAGAATTATAGAATATTATATATGAAATTGTAAAATAAAAATATTTTATAAAAATATGAATTATAATAAATAAATTATATATAATATTTAATATAGTAAGAGTAATTAAAATTTTTCCTGAGGTAACTTATTGAATGAACAATTATTTGTTTATTGTAGACAAACTGGAGCAGAAGCAATGCACTGCGATTGTCCGGATGGTTACGTTGGACACAATTGCGAAACTCGTCTTTTAGATACATCAGACACTCGTAATGTTTTACTGTTTGATTACGATTCAATTAGATTTGTTATTTAATCCGTTTTATTTTTAATTGTTTTATATGTTTAATTGCTTCATTAATCCCAGTCACACAAATCACAACTAGCACGGCTCTAATAGCTCTCTTTTTTTTTTAGTATATGTTTGAATTTATGTTCCAAGAGCCTATTCATATTATATTCTTCATGTTAACGAGAAGACTAAATAAAGTACAAATGAAGTATATGAGAACATAAAAATCTTTGAAATTTCAGAATTGATTAGTTATATATCATTTTACAGAATGCGCTTTGGAAAATTGCATACTGCAGTGTCCTGTCAACGAGCAAGAGCAACCGTGTACTTGTAAAGATGGCACGAAGATATACAACAGTAAGTTTTAATGTTTTATACATCTAATTATTTATTGCAAAACAATACGTTTTTCTTTTTATATATTCTTTATATAGTTTTTATATATTGTAAAAAAATCTTTGTAGCATAGATTCTTTTAGCTCTGGATTTTCTATTCGATATTGATTAGATTTTCCTTAGACAATCTTATTTAATATATAACATTAAATAGCTTTGTAATTAAGCTTAAGTATTTTAAAATATATTAAAAATAAATTTATCGAAATGAAAAAGAGAACTTTACTTAATATAAATGAAAAAAGGATTTTATTTAATATTAGTTATAATAGTTATTATCTGAAGTTGTCTAATTAATTAAAGCATTATCATTTTCTCATTTTGATTGAGCTTAAATATATTCGAAATTAAGAGAACAAAGAATTTGTAATTGAAAGAAAATGCGACAAACTTGAAACATCCTATGTAACACATGGACTTTGTATTCATAGATCGATCAAGATATGAATGCAGAATCAAGTTGTCGAACGTTACGTCTCTCCGCACGGGTCTGATATCGCAACACGGAAGTATGGAATCATTTGTTAGCAAGCAGGTAAGTGAAGGAGAATCAGAAATATGTTGCATTCGGTTTGTTATTGTTTTTTATTGGTTTTTTTGTTAAGAAAACGTTTGAACTACCTAACAATCGTTTCCTAAAATAATATAGATTTTGTTCGATGAGATGACACGCTTCGTAAAATATTTGCGATAAAAATATGAAAAATATAAGAATAATCACGTACGGTTTGACGCATGTACTTGCGAGAGTTTATATGAAAACAGAAGATATGCATAAATAGATTATATAATGAAATAGGATTTTCTGTTCTTAAAATAGCACGTGCGTGCGCGAATAATTTCGAAGATTGTTGGAAATATTACAAAGAATTCTTCGTATGAAGCGTTTACGTCGTGGTTTAACGTAAGCACGGACACAGCATCGCTGTGATGAGTGGTATATATCAATTTGCGATTGTTATATACGCAGCTATATGACAATTATATGTCGTAATGATTTTGGTACATTTGCGTCAATTTATGCTGACGTCCGAACAAACACATTACTTACAATATAATTCATATAAGTGAAGAAGCGGTCAATTTATTGCGACTTAAACGTAAATCCAATTTAAAGTTTATTTTGTAACAATGCAGAAACATTCGAATGTGCGTCAGAGTAAAATAATATGAGCATATTATCTAAAAATTAACTTATAACATACGTGTTTATAAAATGATTAAAATGATTGTTCATAAGAAATTTTCAATTGTATAAGATTTTTTATAAGATTTTGAAGGTTATTTCAAGGCCAAGACAAATATTTAATGAAAAATAAATAATTTATTTTATGATGGTATATTTTGAACCTATGCTAAATATTATTTAATTAAGAAAAGTTGAAATTCTTTTATTAAAATAACTTTGACGAACTTTAGAATGTTTCTTATCCTGAATGTAATTTCAGAGAAGAGTTGTTCAAGTTTGATTAAATTCCCACACAATGGCCATATCGTAACCGTGATTTTCCTTCTTGATATTTTCAGGCAAGAAATATCGTCGTATCAATTTCAGTCGTTTTCTGAAAGTTTCATTTAATCCGTGCCTTCCTGGATCTCCTAGATAAATTTGTGCACCTCGTTCACGTGCGTCTCCCAACCAAGTCACTAAAGTGTTCGCTATTTCTTCGTCATATAATAAATCACCTACAAAAATCACGTCGTATGAATTTTCTAATGGTTTTTGTAACAAGTTTTCACACAACACCTCAATGTCCACATTGTTTAATATTGCATTCATCGCAATAGCTATGCAGGCGACTGAAATCAAAGAAATATATTTCTATTTTATTAGTTTTTAACATACATAGTTTTTACATTTTATTAGATATTAATAAATTTCAGTATATTGATAATTTAATTTCAATGATTTTAATATTTTACAAAAAATATTTAATACAATATCGCAAAATTAAAAATCCTGTTTTGATCCTGTTACCTGTGCACCAACAATGTTGGCACAATTAATTTTTTGATTGTGAATTCTGATAGATAAATTAAAAAATTTGTAAAAAATAAAATAGAATTCAACTTCTGTGATGATAACAACTCGTAATTAAAACTTTCACAGGAATGTAAAAATTTTTTTTATTTTTATATAATTCGGAGCAATAAACAAATTTGTATGAAGTTCGAAAACTCTTTTTATGAACGAAGATTGAAAATTTTATTACCAATCGAGAATCAATGGCAATTAATATTGCATATATGTTTTGTTCAATCTTGATACTCTGATTATATATTTTTTGTTATATCTATATTTTAATAACTTTTTAAATTATATTAATAGTTTTTTTCTTAATTATTTAACAAAACATCATTAATGTTACACCCATTTTGCGATATAATAAAAAAACATTCTTTCATAGGTAATTGACCGTATCATGCATAGAGTTATCATTATCGTATAACTAACTCTGAGTCATATACTCTATAAATAGGTTTCTCATGAATATCACTCACGTTTTTACACTTGTTATAGAAGTTGCTATTTACTTAATTATTTAACAGAGTAGTTTTAAGTCTTCAAAAATATGAAAATATAGTTTTTAGAAATCATTGACTGATAGTTGTCATTAAAAATTATTATGTATTTTTTATGTTTTTATTTTATATATAAAAATTAATAATGTATTGTTGGAAACATATTTTGATTTAATCATCAACAGATATTCATAGAAACTGTTTCCATTTATTTGATAATTTGAGAACTTGTATTAATTGCTTTAAAAAATTATGAATTTAACATTTATTATTTCTTGTTGAAAAGCAATCTTACATGCTCATAATCAAAGTAATTAAGACAAATAGAATCCATAAGATTATTTATTGTACATTATCTAAAAAAAATAATTTACTCGATAATATACAAAGATAAGATCATTGAAATATCTTTATCATTGCGGTTGAATGGCACCCCGAAGATAATCAAGAGAAAGTAAAATTCCTGGACATTGATATCAATATCTGTCATATTATGTCACTGAGTTTTTGTCACTTGCGTCAATTGATTTGTTCATAGATAGTTTGGAACGGAGACCACGTGCGTCTTTATAGTATATATGACGTCCTTGACACCTATCGATTCGAGCCAAAAGCTAAATTAATATTATAAAATACTATGCCAGCAACGAAATAATCACATTCTGCGAATTTTAAAATTCATGAGAAATGAACGTGACATCGGAAATCGTGATATACATTTCCACTGAAAGCTTTTTCTTCGTTTTCTATGAAATGAAAATTTAATAGAAAACATTTTTAATGCAATGATTTCTATGGTTTATATTCTTTCTTTTATCAGATTGGATTCTAAAATACGTATTCAATTAAAATTAGATTAATATGGTTTATGATGCAATATTATACTCAGTAATCTCAGTATTGCACTTTCTCAATAATTATATCGAAAATTTATTTCGATTCTATTTTCTATGAGTGAATAATATTCAAATTTTCGTTGATCTATTAGAAAGTAAAATTTATTGGTTAGTATGCTACACAAATGCAATAGTGTGAATTGGCAGCCTTTCTTTGACGCACGAAAGGTAAAATTCCTTCCTCTTTATACCTATGTAAAATCTGGGGAAGTCCACTCTGTGTCCCACATTCTAATTCCTTCACCTGCTCGATTCTCAAGGCTCAACGTAACTTTTTTATTTGAAATAGCGTATCAATTATAAGATTTCATATAAGATTTCAAATTATTATTTAATTAGCAATTTTGATTTTAATTCTGAACTCTCTGAAAGAATACAAAAATGGAAACAATACTATTGATAAAATAAAATATCAAAATATCGCCAGATTTGCGACGTTATGTGAGTATTCTGCTTTTTCTAATGCGCAATAATTGCATCAAGAAATAACGTATCAGTGACTTTCGTGATAATCTACGGAAGCTCAATCAGTGAAGAAACATACGTCATAAGGGAGGATCTCCAGCATGAATTAATCATTGATAGAAGTGCTCTCGAGGGCATTAATTCTACGTATTGTGCGCAATATGAAACGCGACAGTTAGTATCAATTACTATCAGCATTGTTTTTCTCGTGCAATACGATCGTGCAAAGGCACGACAGGCACGCGGACGACGAAACGGGCGGATACATTCGGATGTATTTTTTTTTTAAATCATGCCCATGGAATCCGGTCTTATCTGCGTATGGATTCAAGCCAATTATCTGTGTTACTGTATATACATCTATTCATCGATAGATAAACTCATACAGATACGAGTGACGTCAAAGGAAATCTTTTGAGTCTTCCTTTGGATCTTTAATCATGCATTTTCCTCTTAGCTGTTGACATTCCTCGCCTCAATGGTGTAACTCACGAGACACAATCGTTACAAAGGACTTGGGAAACTTGGGAAACTCCGTTGCGAGAGAATTCCTCAAAGGCTTCCCAGAAAAGAAGAAAATTTCATAGGAGCTTTATAGATATTAAAAAAAATTTAATATAAATATACAGGAAGGTTCAAATTCGACATTCCATTGTACTTTTTTTCTGCTGTAAAACAAAGAAACGCTTTGTGTAAGGACTATTAATTAACAAGGTCTTTGTAAAGTAATCCATTTAATATTACGCCATTGGCATGTGTTTCTTTGCTCTCTTAGTCTTGGCCTGAGTCGTAATTGCGACGAACCATTCCTCGAACAACACGGATCCTCTTTCTCTCCTTCTTCGAATTCTGATGTTCGAAGAACATTATTCGAAATGAAAGTTCTCTTCGAAAATTCGACACATTTTTCATCATTTTTTTTTTCACATTTTTCGAAGAATCAAGCAAACGCAATATCAAGTGAACATTGTTACATTATGTGTAACACGATATTTATCTTGAAAGGTTTACGAGTTGTTGTACAATCTTTTGCAACTTTGTATGATTATTAACCAATTGAACATCTATTTATTATGTAATATTTTTTCCAGAGATAATTTACTTTTTTTTTATTAATTATTTTAAAATTAAGATAGTTATATTTATTCTATCTACAAAATTTCGAAAAATTGAAATATGTTATATCAGTTAAATCATTGAAACATATTATCATTGAAACATATGGTTATTACATTTACTATATCATAAGAATTGCAACATCGATGACTCTTAGATATCTCGATTTTACATTTTTTCAGATTAATAAATTTATCTTATTGGAACATTTTCACATTTGCCATTTTTTTCGTATGTATTCTATCTCTATTGTGTTATCAGTTGTTATCAGTGAAGGGCATTATAATTAAACATCTAGCGTATGTAGCGTGTCGAGCGTATTGAATACAGAGAGTCTCAAATTTATGATTTATTTATTTTTACATTTTTTAAATAACAAAAAATTACATTTCTTGAATAAATATAACAAGTTGTAATTATTTTGAATAATTAATGAGAAATCATCTCATTAATTGCAATCTTAAGATAAGATTATATTTTATATTTAAGAAGAGATTTATAAATTTAATTATAGAGTTATTTATAATAAAATTTATATTTGTGTATATTAAGAATGCATTTTTAATATCAATTTTTTAATTTGTTCAAGAATAGAAGTCTTATAGCCACATATTTTCATTTAAATTAATAATCGTATTATTCATATTATACATACTAACCTTTACTGATGTCATTTGCAACAATTTTGCACGTTTCATTCATTAATTTTGCAGCTATTGCCGCAGCGCCGCATCCCGCACCCAAATCCAGTATTCTTATTGTATCTTTTTTCACATTTTGTGTCATGCTGCCTAAAATTCTTTCTTTTTCATCCAGAATGAATCTCGCAAGTACTTGGCCTCCAGGCCAATAAATAGACCAAAATGGATCTTGAAATACATTTCTGGTCAAGGAATCAAATATTCCATTTGTATATTTATCAATGAATGGCTCGTGATACAAAGGACAATTCTCTGTTAGTAGGAATAATTTTAGTTCCGGAGTCAGATGATTGCGAGTCATTTCAGTGTTTTTTAAGATCACATTTGTCACGTCACGATGATTCTGGATAAATCTTTTAAGCGATGTTCTATGACTATTACGCAGGAATCTTTCCCATACTTCCTTTGTGCTCTTTGAAAATTTTCGTGTGAAAAGCAACATCTTCAAACACATATTTCTTCTGATAATCATGTATCTTCCGATAATTTTCGAAACCTGAAAAAATGCATTATCGATCGTTCATATAATGTATCATGTATAACTTCCGAGGAAAATTATTAAAAATATATTTAGAAATCAAATCAGTTTTACAAAATCAAAGATTAGAAAAGAAAAAACATTACTTATTACCGATTACTACTGTTTTTCAATAACGACACCGATTATCTTTCAAGAAATATAACGACAAGCGATATCTTTCAGAGATATATCGCAATAACGATATGGTTCACTTCACGTCCGCGATAAGATTATTAACTAGTTAAGTTGTGTCTAACTTGAGGATCTTGAATATAGAAAATATTTTGTCCGTCATTTATTTCAAAAGCTTCTGCATCTTCTGAAAATTTTATGTCATAAAGCATTGATAGCATTATGAGAAGATAGTAAAAGTATTTTCAAAATATTTCGTGTTAAACATGAATATCTTATTTTGTTTCAATAAGTATGCAGTTGTGTCGACGTTGCAGTTATTCCCCAGAGAAATTTGCATTTACGCAAATAGCATTCGTAACTTACGGGAGTAATGAGGAAAAGCTATAAACGATAGCAGAATGCTCCTATAATTACAAAAATAGTTCAAGTTATATCTTGTTTGAAGAAAGATATTCTATTAAAAAACAGTAATGTGTGTCCAAGATATTTTGGGATTTCCCCTCAGTCCTTCACTTATAAAATATATCGCATTTATCACCTAGAGATATGAAAAAAAAATCACTTGTGAAATTTTTAATTGACATTTCATTTCGTAATAAAAAATAGGTTAATAATAAGTTTAGCAATCCATTATAATGATTTTAGTTATAATATTTTATAAGAACGATTTTAATACTTCGTGGTCAATTATATAATTTCAATCGGAAAATATTTTTAGAATCTTTGAGAATGACTTCATTTTAAATTATCTTTTTAAAAAAATTGTCTTCTCAGAATAAAAATCTAAAAATTACCAGGGAAACAATTTAGAATTAAAAAATATTTTGCATTTTATTGTAAATATTAGTTCTAGAATGATTGAAATGTTATTTATATAATACTGCTATGCACTATAGGATAATTTATTAACTTTTAAGAATAATTTCTTTTAATAAATTATATTATTATGCAAACATTATTTTTCTAAATTAATTACGAAATCATTTTCTGAACTGATATAATCTTCGTTATAATCTTGTTATATCACGGCGTCTGTTGCGCAATATGCATTATGCATTCTGTTTCTTTCTTTTTCATGGCAATATTAGCAGCTCAATTATGTTAACACAAAAAGGATGACCGATGCAATAAATGATTACAAGAGTAAACCTTCAGTTTTGCGATCTTTACACGACCAAAATAGAGGCAAGCGCAGAATTCATATAACCATTTCTCTGGAATTATTATTACATAATAGAACACTACATTCAGTGTTTGATTATGTATCTCCCATTCTTTTTTATATCAACTTTTTGTTGTAATTTTCTGTTTTTTTTTAAGTGCTTTATAATTAACTTTTAAAGTTATTACATTAATAATATGTTTTTTTATAAAATCTTGAAAAATAGGCTTAAAAGATTATCACGTAAATAATCATATATAACAATAGTTATTTATTTACATTTTAGTTTATTTATTATAAGATTTATAGTATATTCAAGATTTTATAAAAGAACATATTACTAATGTAATAACTTTAAAAGCGTTAATTATTAAGCACTTTAAAAAGAAATACGAACAATAAAATCTTTTTAGTAATTTCGATACTTCATTATTATTATCATTTTATACGTTTATAACTTTACTATTTGAAAATTTTATTTTATTCTGAATTACGTTATATATAATTTTTTTAGCCGACAATGTAGAATTTTGCGTCACAATATTAATAGCACCATGTGACGTTTATCAGGAAGTTTCCCGATCGATGTATACTACGCCAGATGGATTTTGTTAATCCTTCGTTATCGTAAAAATTAAATGGCTGATGAAATATGATGGAATAAAGCATCCATGTGAGTTGCATCATCTTCACAAAGTGCATATACTATACTATTATTAATATAATGCGAATACGTATAATCGATTGAGAGTAGTACGCTTGGTACTATGGGTCTATCAAAATAAAGTTTATTGACCGAAATAATCGCAACGGTCAGTCAACGTGGCGTTGTTCCTCGTCAGGTGTGCTTATGGATGATGAAACAAGATATTGATATTAGATATGTATCTGCAAAACGTATGAGTTTTTACAAGTCATGCTCATAACTCTTTTTCAAGTGCATATACAAAGTAATTCGAAATTATTTTAACAATTGTGTATTAAAAGTGTCCTGTATTTTCTTTAGAACTTCTTTTCTTTAGACTTTGGTTGCTCTTGCAGTGAACTTTTCAATTCTCTCGATGAACTTCGTTAGACACGATGTCATGACGATTTACACACAGAAAAAAACACAGCTGAAAACTTCATTGATTCAACAAATCTATAGTCATAATATATAGACAGTCAATTTTCTATGTTAAAATAACAAAGTTGACAGCTGAATAACATCAGTGATTTGTTAAACTATCAAATCTTCTTAGCTGTCGATGTTGAATTCGCGTAGTAAATTATAGTTGCTGTACCATCTAATTAATTTTTTTTCCGTGCGAACAACACACACGTGTCAAAGATCGAAGAAGGATGTAATGATGAGATCGCTAGATAATATAAAGTGATGTAAAGCGTCACCTCGACCTGAACACTGTTTCTCATCGTCGATGGAAATTGTTTGCTCTGTTACTAAGTAATTATGTTTTCTAACACAACTAGTTCTCGGTAGATTCCATTGAATTTTTTATTCTATTAAAAGTTTAACACGAAGTATAATCAATAAGTATAAGCTCTCAAATCTGCTTAAATTACTGGATAATTTTTCATTGATATACATATAAAATACATATAAAATATACATATAAAATGATCATCATTAATACATGTTTATTGCGTTGAAATCAACACTGATTTTTTTATTATTACAAATATTAATAAATTACAAATTTATGAAAGTAAAAAAGCAACATTAATTTTTTATACAGTTCTTAATATGAGAACCAATAATAATCAAAAATCAATAATAATCAAAATTTTGTTTTGTTTCGATTATTCATTAGTCGGCATTAACAGTGCAAGTTTCAAGAAGTCGCAATAAATACGAAGTAAAACGGGAAATTTAGATTTAACTATCTATGTTTTTATGTTTACTTAAATAATTTATATAATATCATATCTTACTTATAATAACGAAACAATAACAATTATGTAGGAAAATACGAAAACACGAAAGCTTATGTTTTTATAATTTTACCTTGACCTTACGTTCAACTGACGTTTCGACGAACCTTAAATATACACAAACATGTGTAAAGAACGAAACTACATAATTATTTATCGATCTGTATGCAAATAATATAACATTCCAGTAGTTTTAAAAAATAAATCATGCATATGAGACTTTACGAATCAGCACATTCAATGTCAACATTGTATGATATTTTTTGATATATCACAATTAATTATCTCGGAATTTCTTGCCAAATAAAATTATTCTTTATTCAATCAAATTTTTATTTTTGATATTCCGTTTTAATGTCTGTGTATGTTATTTTTTTTCCTTTCTGCAATTATTCATATAAATTTTACAATTTATTATTACTCAATTGGTTAATTTTATTATTCGTTTTTATAATTTGTTTTCGTTGTTTGTTAATTCCCTTAATTTTTTTCTGTTCTCAGAGAGCTTATGTTCTAGGAAAGTGTTATTCTACTCTCTCCGAAATTCCGATACAGCGGATCTAACTCAATTAGCGTTTCTTTATCAGACATTTTTCCTCGGGTTTCCCGGTATTTCACCGTGGGTGTATATATATATATATCGATAAAAAGCCCCGTTGTACATACCCGGCCATGAGCGACCGGCGCGATGGAATATCCATGAAACCGTGGAGGGGACGGCCCGAATGACAATGACAAGGTAGTGCTGGTAGCGGGAGGTAGACGGTCTCTATAAAAGCCGTGCGCACCACACTTGTCAGGTCATACGTCGTAGCCAGAACAGACGGAAGCTTACCCGAGAGCTCTTGTACGAGAACATTACGCGAGTGTTGCACGAGTTTGCGTAAGGAAATTTAGTGAAAGCGGAGAAAGAAAGGAAAACTGCAAGAAGTGATTCAGTGATTGACGAGAGCTAAAACAACGCTAAAAATTCGTTCGACGAACTTTATCGAGTCCACGAAGATTCCCACATTCAGTGAAGTGTGCAAGAGAGGCTCATTGAGGATTAAACCGCCAAACAGAAAGCAAGAAGAGATACCGACCGATATGACTCGCTGCCAGGAACCACAGTCCTATCACGCACAGACCACAATGACCGATAGGTAGTTATTATTATACAAAAAAAAAGATCTCGTTGCATGGGATTTCCACGTGGCTTACACGCAACACTCGAATGAGGAGTAGCATGATTGCCGTGGTTCTCTCTCAGCAGTAATAAAGAAATGCTTAGTCACGACGAGGTAATTTTGACTTATCTCCGATCTTTGTTCTGATGACAAATTATAGTTTCACAGTACATTTCCGTATCTTTGATTTCGCAGAAATTATTTTATCGGAGATATAATTCTTAAAAGGAGTAAATTTCTTATCTTTTGACTTTGCAAATCACTATCTGATGTTATCTAAAACTTAAAGAATTAATCTTGAACTTTTATATATCCTTGACATTATATAAAAATTGTCTTAGCAATTGCCGAAGTAATTTAAAAGTTATGAATGTCTTGGAATGCTTTACCGTCTTCCAAGTATGAGATATATACAAATTAATACATCATAGAGATTCATAAAACTTGTTGTGACAATTCCAAGTATTCTCTACACTGTCATGCTTACATAATAATAAAGCGATGCGCAAATGATTGATCGAGGATGACTTACAGCGGGAAATCATCGTGGTGCGAGGCGCCTCGCTGCTATGGTACACCTCAAACCATCACGTGCGGTATGCTGCCGACCCTTCGAGAACTGGCCTCCAGAGGATGCAACAGCCGAGGGAGCATTTGCCTAGTGCCCTTCGACATTGAGATGGATGCGGCCAGTCACCTTCAGATGACACTACTCGAGGCTTATTGCCGGGAGATTGGAATCGAAGTGTTAAGCGTGTCCCAGGAGACGATACGACTGCACTTGTGTCCAGGAAGCACGGATCTGTCGTGCGCTCTAATAAGCGGCGACAAGTCATATTTTCCAAAGCTGCCGAAGTGAAATACCAAGACTCGTCCTTGAGAGCTGAAACTAAAGGACCAGATTTCATGGCCGGTCTTTCACAAGCCGAAGTATTTTGCTGAGATTCCTGCGTCGAGGAAGATACTTCACGAAAAGGATGAAGAAGGGAGTTTTAACTCGGCAAGCAATGTGTCCTGTGTGTCTCACCAGCGAGGCTACTGATAATGGACATTTTATATCGAAATATGTATAAGCGAGATATATTCGATCGCTCTCGCTATATTTTAACTGTTTGAAAATACTTTCTATACTTTGAATTCTCCTCTGTCTTCTTCCTCCAAAATACGAGTACTTATTTCTATTCGAGTATGCTCTATGCAGAGTATGAAAAGCGAGAAGGGGCAAATAAGGAGAAACAGATCTGTTATTGTTAAAACAAAGATGGTCAATCGAAGATGGTATTTCTTTCGGAATCATTTATTCGATGATTGTAGGATATAAAATATTAATTAGCGTATGTAATGTATATCTATCAATTGTCGTGAAAACAAACTAATCTTTGTTATGTTTTATGAACATCGACAGTTGAGGTGTGTCGAAGAACAATGTAAATGTATAATACAATCATTTGATAATATTATATGATATAAGAAAAATACAAAACTCTTTTTTATTTCCTGTATCTATCTTTCATATTTTATTCTATCTCTATACGAAGTCGATAATATCTTGTTCGTTTAATTTATTAAAACTTTTCTCATAGCTTGCAAAATACTTGAGGAATTCCAATATCACTTCCATGGAGGAATTAAAAATCCTGAACGTGACGTGAGTAGGTACACATTCGAGGATAAAACGTATAGTTATACGTAAAATATAAAACGGATTGCGATCTCAGATGATTATATAATATTTTGAATCAATTATTCTCTCTCTCTCTTTCTTCCTAATAAATTAAAATATATTTTACTTTGAGAAGTAATTTAAAAAAATATACTCTATATCGCGCGAAGAATATCTTTCGTGTGCTCAGTCACTGTTTTACTGTTTCCTTTAACAGACCAACGGCCGAAGTTACTTTTCATTTTTTCGGAAATTCCGACGATGGAGATAAAATTCGCGAATCTCTCAATCGACTCGTACAGCGTCGACGTCTCAGCGAAATTGCATTGGAATCCACGCACTTTACCTTCCAGCAAAAACCCGCGCTTAAGTTACAGGTAATTTATTGCAATTTATGATGTAACATTGCGTATTTGAATATTATCACAAAAATAAATCAAAGTCGTATACATAAAATATATACATATAATACATACAATACGTTAAAATTTGAAATTTAGAAATTCTCTGCCTCTAATTTTTTTTTTAAAGTTGGAGATTTGAATTGGAATTAAAATGGTTAAAATTCAATTAATAAAATTAACATTTTTTAGAATGCGATTAATTGCTGCATAATTTAAAAAATTTTTTAAATTATCGCGTTTTAGAGTCTGCGTATTAATCAAGTGAACGATTATGAGGTTCACTTGGGAGAACAAATCATCTTGTCATGCGCTGCTCAAGGAAGTTACAGCATAAATTTTACTTGGTACAAAGACGGCATGTTAGTGAACACGAGTAAAGCTATCAGGTAACTAAACTATCGACATTT
>Ga0157363_1000947_pt1 | contig 23187 bp, 11 predicted proteins | sample AttsexASBM1_FD_111477 | JGI IMG/M metagenome (GOLD analysis project Ga0157363, IMG submission 111477) | Fungus gardens microbial communities from leaf cutter ant in Ribeirão Preto, State of São Paulo, Brazil - Atta sexdens ASBM1 | ecosystem: Host-associated > Fungi > Mycelium > Unclassified ... | reverse complement strand
CACACACACACACACACACACACACACACACACACACACACACACACACACACACACACACACACACACACACACACACACACATATATATATTTTAAGCGAGCAGATCGAGTGCAACCGGGATATGGCCGCGACGAGAGGCGAGAGCAGGGAGACCGGCTCCAATCGTAAAACAATTATACAATTACCGCGCGGCCGTAATTAATTGCCGGCCGTTTCAACGTTTACCCCGACGAGCGCGCGAGAGAACGAGCGCGGCTGGCTGCAGGCGCGGACCCGCGCGAACGCGCCGCGGCATTAATTCATTAACGTTGCACCGTGAAACGTATTTGCCCGTAAAATTGATCGGCCGGCATGTTCGCGATTATTTGCTTAAACAATTTCCGAACGTCGATCGACGCCGCCGCCGTATGACGTGATTTAACGATTTCCTTCTTTCAGCGTTGACGGCAATAACGTTCTCATTTTTCTCCCCTCTCCCCCTCTTCCCTCTCTCTTCCCCCCCTCTATATATATATATATATATATATATATATATATATATATATATCTGTATGTTTCCCGATGATAATATATCTGCGAAATAAGCGCGTCCCAACGGACACTCTTCAAAGCGCTATCGAAGAGTACAAAGAGAGTCCGCGCAAATAAACCAATGAATATTGTATGCGCGTTTATCGATCTTCCGGATGTTCCCAGCGAGCGATGAATATCGCGCAAGTATGAACGAAATCATGCGAGATTATAATACTATTAATTGCGTTATGTTATTAATAATACTAAGTATTAATAATTAATGAAATATCAGATCATCAATGAACGATTTTACAACGATGCGATGCGCAAAATGATGCAACAACGGTACGAGATAAATTGAGAATGGCATAGGAACTTCCTGGATCGGAATCCGGCATGGGGAATGTGAAGACAGCGCGAGTATCAATTGCGTACGTAAAGGGATCGTACGATATCCCGGGCATCGGTGACCGCCACCGCAGGCCGCAACACGACGGTGCAGTCGCAGTTAATTTGCTCACTCCAAGTGTGTTTGATTCCCCTAATTAATTGATCGGTAGGGTCACCGTATGCCAGAGCGTATATACGGATGGCAGTAATCAAGCGCGTGGCCCTCGCTACGTACGTCTATTTGCACGTACGTGCTCTATTTGGCATAACCCCACGCTCGACCGTCTGCGTATAAATTCTTCCGCGAAAATCTCGATAAAAAATCAGAACATTTAAATTTACACATTTTTATCATTCAATAAAACGAATTAAAATTAACAATAACGATTACAATACAGCAGAGATGATTCTAAAGATCTCTGATCTTATTAATTATATTTATCGATAAGATATAATTGTTTAGCTGCGTTCAGCGGATTCAACAGTTGAGTGAGCACTCGCTGTTATTGGTGTATTCTTTTAGATCATATAATCAACATTTTAGATCTGGAAGAATGATACATTAATAGCAGCGAGTGCTCACTCAACTGTTGAATCCGTTGAACGTAGCTAATGTTACTTTAAGGCAACTTTACACATATTAAATGAAATAATTGTGGGTACTCACCGAGATGTCCGTTCTCGTAATAATCGCCGTTGTCCATTCTGTGCTTCTTCAGGGAGTGTTGAGGATGATGGCCAGCTGCCGCGGCTAGGTGACTCGCCGCAAGGCTCAGCCCAACGGAAGCTCTCTTTGGGGGTCTTCCTGGCCTGGAGCTGTACAGTGAGAGAGAGTTACTGTGGTTAGAGACACCCGTCATCGAGGTAATGTCTTACCCCGATCGTTGTGGTCGCGATATTCATCGCGACCGATTATCTGTTGAAAAGATTAAGGAGGAAATATCAGCCCTCGCGCGCGAAGCACGGAAGTAAGTCTCTCGATTCATTAGTACGATCGAGATCGTCTCGGTCGATTAGGTATCGCGAGAAATGAGAATACCGCAACTGCGAATTATCAATGATTACGAATCGAGTTGTGAATTGTGAAACTGAAAACTGCTGCATGACACGACACGTATGTAGAAACGACTTCTTTAACGACCGCCTGCTGATCTTTCCTCTGTGAATAAGTCTTATTTGCAATACACCTCGAGTGGATCTCAAGTCCTGATTTCAAGATTATACTCGAGAGGAAAGGCATCCCAGAAGAAACCGCGCGAACCATTAAACGAACATCCGGCTCACTAGCCGAGGAACAAATTTGAAAAGTCTTGTTGGCTAATCTACGTAGATCGATTGTGAACGTTTCGAGAGCGGGCTCTTACATGACTAAGGGAAAAGAAAAATCATCCGTGAAAATAACACGTGACTTTCACTCTAAATTCATTATCGACAAACTGACAAACAAATTTGCAAAGTTTTGCGCATTATCTTTAAATTAACATTTCTTCACGTAACATATGATAAAATCATGCACGAATGGTTGAATATATAAACATTAAATGGGCGAATGAAATTACGTGAGTTCTTTTAAGACTTACACGGCAAAATACTTGCGTAATTAATTATGCAATAAATAATTATGTAATAAATTATGAAAGACTTTCATTGCATTCACAAGATTGTCTAAAAATAAATCTTATGGAAGATTCGCGATCTATTCTCCCAGAAATTCAGTGCTTTATTATAGGATCGAGTTCCGTTTCGAGTGGTCGGCGTTTTCTTTTGATGAGCGTCACTGGCACCTTTCGAGCTTTGTCGGCGACGAAGTAGACGAGGAAGATCTCCGTTGAAACAATCTGTACGATAGTGACGATGATACTGGTGCGCTCAGGAGAGGGAGGTTCATTTTTCATAGGCGGTAGGCGCCAGAGAGGCGCTCACGCATACACACACAACGCATGCATTCACATCACACTAGGACGTTACGCACGAAATACAGGCACGTACATGTACATATACACAGAGATACATTTTGCTTTAGCGAGGGAATATCCGGGACTTGTTACCTTTCTTTACTCTCAATATAACACCCAATCGCGAACGATTCTCAGCCTTTCCCATCATGATGCATCTCCATATAAATGATAAATTAAATTTCGATTAATTAATCGCCTTCGATAGAATGACACGTCGAAGATAATCGAGACGCATTTTTAGAGGCTCGGGATCGTTTTCTTAATTATATACATACATCCTTTACACGACCGTACATTATTCACGGAAAGAATCGTTAGGGAAATAACGAGACGAAGGCTGAGCACCACTAACCGGTAAGCGAGCAATCTCATAGTAGTCAAGACAGATTTGTAAATCTAATTTTTCATCCCGTCTTTCTGCCTTGCCCTCTCACTTTGCCTCTTCGTTGCCCAGAATCTTCCTCATCTCCTCCTCAGTATCCTACTCTCTTCTCTTCGTTTTCGACCGTCCTCCTCCCACTTCTTTCGTCCTCTCTTTCTTACTCTCTACGACATTCTTTTTCGCCTTGCTACTTGTCTCTCTCGCCCCCTCTCTCTTTTTCACTGCTGCTTCTCACGCACGCGGGATCCCCAGACGATTCTCAGACGGCCGGTTTATACGGCGGTGATCTCTTAAACCGCTTAGCTTCAGGTTACACCGAAAACACGAGCGCACTTTCTGAGCGCTTAGACCCCGCATAATGCGCATTTGTTTGCGTGCCGCGCGATCAGCGAAATAAGACGAGGCGCCGGCCGGCGCGAGCAGTGCCGGTTTAAAAGCTTTTTCTTAACAAATAGAAATCTAATGTGAGTCGAAATGATATATTTATCCAACGACTACGCTGTGCATTCGCAAAAAAAAAAAAAAATTTTTATCTTATAAATACCTGTTAAAGATTGAAAGATACGGCACTGAGCACAATCCTCCGTATGTAATATACAACATTTGTTTCTCCACAAGTTTTCCTACCGAGTCAGATATTTACGCAATATCTCGTGCATTATGTAGCGAAACAATGGCGGGTCAACGATTGATCCATGGGCGTGGATCAGACCGTTGGCCAAGGAATCAAAAGATCGCTAATAAACGCGCGTTGCGGCAACAACGGCCGCGCTACCGTTCGTTCAATTTTATATCGTGAAAACTGATCCGTCTTTCAGGGCGAATTCAGCTGGCAACTTACGCCATATTGATTATAATTATTATGGCAAAGAAAATTAACTTTTATTACGAAATAATCAGAAAGGGGAAAGAAATTGAAATATATAAATAATGTAAAAAAACAAGAATTTTGAAAAGTTTCTCTTCGATAAACGCGCGATCAACTTACCCGGGCCTTTGTCCTTGATATTCTCAGATCGTAAGTATTTTATTAAAAAAGTGGTTTCAATGCCGTTACAGAAGGTTCCAGATAATTATATAGGTTGCTTTCCTCCTCAGAACGTTGTCCTCCAGAAATGTCTCCGCGAGAGCGATCGTGGAAGAATTTACGAGTGCCATTATCTCGTGCAAATCATGTACACACGAGTAAGCCGCAATTAGAGCGTAATCGTAATGAACGATCGAAGATCGAAAACTTCACGACTTCTCGAGCCGTCCCGTCTCTTGTCGCGTGATTTACACAGCCGGAATAAGACAGACGTCCGCCGCACTTAATTCACAAGCGAGTCGCATCGAGTATAGTTTTCGAACGGTCGAAACGGTTAGACGGCTGAAAATTATCGCTCAAACGATCGTTTTGTACGTTATTCGCGGCGCGGTGCGATCGATCGATTAGATCCGGCAGCGCAACACTTCTGTATTGTATTTGGCCGGGTTCTCATTCGGAATTGCGTGTGGGCATTAAGAGTTGCCGATGATCGGGCCAGGTGCTATGCCCCCCGATCTCGATCGTTCCCCGCCCTAATGATCGTTGCACCTCCGGTGGAGAACCAGATCGCTCCCCGTAAAAAGGATAGACAGACCGACAGTGGAATCGGCAAGGAAAGGAAGAAAGGATCGGAGAAATGCGTGGTGGAGAAAGAAAAGGCAACACACGAAACGTACAGAAGTAAATGGGGGGGGGGGAGGGTGAGGGAAGAAAAAAAACTGGGAGAAAGAGAGAAAGAAACTCATCGCGCGGCGCGACTCGCGGGGAATTACATGGCTTTCGTAAGCGATGGGGCGTTTAACGATCTATCGACTTCGAAATTCGTCTTTGATTCTTCCAACCATTCCGCTCGTCCGTATCCGGCGTAGTCCGTGTGTTGCAACGTGGACAAAAAACACGGCGCAACAAAAACGCAGCGAGCCGATCGAATCGAATCGATCGAATCGAATTCATGATTCGAATTCGCTGCTGGAAAGGTGTCCGGCGTCCGATCGACATCAAGGTGTAAGACGCAGGTGGAATTGTCTGTGTTTTAATACGCGCTAACTTTGTGCGGCGAATTCGAATGAACAAACGAATGGAATTTGCGAAATCGAGCGGAAAAAAAAATGAAGCGATCGAGCGTTACGCGAATACGGTGGAACGAGATAGATCGAGCATGTATTTAACTGTATGTGGAAGTGGTACTCGCTTAGATTGCCGATCTGATATTAGCCTTAAGTAGATGAGCGCGGTGTGATTTATAGCGCGAGTACCTTAATTGTCTTAATTATGCGGCAGCCGCTTCCGTGGAAAGCGCGGCACCGCTCCGCGCGCAATCGACCTCGATGTAATTTAACGTGAGCGTTTTCTCGCGATTCCTACCGCACCTGACAGTTCCTGCGCCCATTACGATAAACTCTGACGATAAACCAACCATAATTCCCCATTAAAATCGATGCGCGAGAGGTTCCTCCATTGTATGTCGTCCAAAACTTCCTTCATACGGAAACAAATGGAACGGATATGAATATCGTTTCTCCCAAGCGCAATTACGGTTATTAATTTATATTCGCGTATATTCGCTGCGGTAAAAAATAAGGTAACGCATATGCTGTTAGAAAACAGCCTGCGTTCTCCATTCGCAAAATTCATTTGGCACACGACAAATTGGATGGAGTTGAACGCGACGTTAATTAGTTTTCTCGAATCGCGTTACCATTGACGTTACCGAGTTCCGCTATTTTGTTTTTTTTTTCCGTCACTAAGCTCGCTCGTTATTGGCAGAACGATGATTACATTGTAACACAAATATTTGCCATTCGTGTTTCACGTTCAGGGAGAGATGGATGGAAATGACGATGGCAAGAGCGTGTCGAGCAGAAAGAGAAGAGAAGATGTAGACTAGATGCGTGGTCTGTCATGCGAATATCGCGTGAGTGCCATCCTGACCCTATCTACCTGTACGCCACATTAAATCGGTACATATTGTAAAATTCCTTATGATGCCTTCCTGTCGACGTCTTGTCAACACAACGGGAAGTTGGTGTCATTTACTAACAAATCAAGATAAGAAATCTCTCCCAGACATGAAAGAAAAATTTGCATTTTAACAATAAAATGTCTTAAGAATCCGATCGTTAAGATATGAAATATTTGAAAAATCGCATGATACATTATAATTTAATATAACATTTATCGCGATAACACATTTATATGCATAAACACATTTATCGCAATAACTATTAATAGTATTATGATTTTTATAATTTAATAAGCGTATTTCTTGACGTGTAACAAGTCTTGATCGCGAATGCGATGGCATTCTGATGAATTCAACGTCATGACTGCCTGACGCTCGCCAGAAAAGAGTTCAGATGAGTAGAACGAGACGAGAGAATGAACGAATGAACGGACAGACGAGTAAGTGCGCGAGCGAGCGATCGTAAATTGTCAATTTCGAAGTCAATTTGGCCAGGCTTACCAATCGGCTGCCGGTTAATTTCAAGGTGAATTGTGTCCAATATGGGTATATTATTAATGGCCCGCCGAGGGATAGGGTGCACTTCGGACCGACGAGGGTTGCAACCCCGTTCTCGCGCATTGCCCAAATCTATCGCTCGGGGCTGGCGGTATGCTCTCGCATTCGGTATTCCGGATTAAATGCTCTCTGATGTTGCTGCAACAGCGGCGGTTGCACTGCCGTCTCTCATATACGTCTAACGTCCGTGTACATGGAATGTTTGGAAAACGATGAATATCGTCCTATGCGCGAAACTGCGAGAATGAAATTAACATTTCCACTCTAATTATATTTTTTTCCGGTATAAGTTTATTTGTAGAATGTTATGATTATTTTCACTTTCGTAAGTTCCTTTTGTGATTTTTTACAATACCGAGACGTCCAGACTTTTTTTTTTTTAAAGAAATATTTAAATATGTAGAAAAGTCAATCTCTCTCTCTCTCTCTCCTTCTTTATGGATTTTTGAATACCGGCACGCGAAACCGGCATTTCGAAACTACACTGGTTTTATGTGTCCCCGCTGTCGGTTTCCTGTTTCCAGCCACGACTCAAGCGCAAATATCGCGCCTTGTCTCTCGCGAGACTGGCTACAAAGCTACAAAGGACCCACTATACCGAAGTCAAACACGACACTATCTTTGAATTACGGCGCCGTTGTCTTATCGCATCCTGCCGCTACCGTCTTGCGCTGTCCAAATACTCCGAGGCGTCCCGAAAACAAGGGCCATCCGCATTGGGTTATGGGAAAATAACTCGAGTAGACTACTCGAGGATTCGAGAGAGCTCACGGAGTCTCTTACGAGATCTTTGTTGATTTTTGTCTAGTCTTTACAAGTCGAATCTCTCCGAATATGCGACTATAGTCAAAGTAGAATCAGTGAGACTCGAATGAGTTTCGAATTTAGGTTCGATGAGAGCTGCTTGCTCTTTTACGCTTTGCCACGTGACCTTACACGTCACAAAAGCACCGATTCAGTCATGGCTCATAGAGTTTCACCCCGGTTTTTCCGTACTATTCCCCGTATTTGATCTATATTGCGGAGTCAGGTTTCGTGTGACCTTACATCTGGTTTGAAGCGATACAGTCATCAGACATTAAGAGCGTTTACATTCTGCTGGTAACTGTGTCGGTGGTTGTCAACGGCGTATTATTAGGGGAACTCAGCTACATAATTGGCTTTTATGACTGGTAGCTTTTATAAAAATGACAATAGAGATAAATTCTCGGCTAGTGTTAAGAAGAATAAAAGTTACGATATAAAAAAATTGTAAATAGTAAGTAAATAGTAAGTAAATCAACATTTTTATTTGCTACTACTTATTGCCTATGGTCTTTATGTGATTTAGTGGTCTTTATTGATTCGCTTAGTGTTTACATCTTACATTTTTCTGTATCATCGCTGCAAAATATTAAAATTCGCGTGAAAAAATTTATTCACTTCGCACGAGTCACTTTTATAACTTTTTTTAAATATCCGTTTACGCCAACTTTAAGAAATATCTCAATTTCCTGAGAATGATCATAATTTTGAGAACCACTGCCGATATTATGATACAAGCAACCATTCTGTTTCCGAATTATCGTGTTTCGCGCGCTCTCCGGTTCTCTTCCGCGTGTCCCTGCCCTCGTTCGCCATTCTTGTCGTTTCCCCGAGTCCTCTCTTTCCATCACACTCTCTTTCTCTTATCCTCTCGCGCTCTGTCTTTTTTTCGGAACTTTGCGAAAGCGTCGGCGAGAGCGTCCCCTCGTAAAGCCTCGTCGCGTGCAATTCCCGTCATAACAACGACTTCAATTTTCGTCAAAAGTCTTTCGCCGTTATCGTTGTCGCCGTCGCTCCCCCCCTCTCCCTCTCCCTCCCTTCTCACCCCGTCGCCTCCCACGATTTGGTCCTTCGATTTGCCGCTTTATAAACCCGGTCGTCCTATACCGGACGAAAATCGGCAGCCACCAGCGCCATCGCCGTTACCGCGCGATATTTTCCAAATTATAAATTTTTATGACTGACGCGCGTAATACTCGCCCTCCGATTTCACGTGCCTATCTCTTCGTTTCCGCTGATGTTTCTTCCCTATTCGCTCGCTTTCCCCGCGCGATACCGTTAGTCAGATTGGATTTGTCCGATTTTGTGCATTGAGCAGGAAAAAGGCAAAAGGGAATACTCCAAGATAGATATACTCCTCGTATGTACTCTTATATATTGTACATCATATACGATATGAAGATTGCATGTAATATTATATCGCGTTTATAATTTCTAATTTCGATTTAATAATGATTTATCGTTTAATTGGGAAAAAATTAATTGATTATAGACATAGCAGAACAATATTAACGAAGACCCGTTGCACGTCGCGATTCATGGTCAGATAACGTAATGAAATATACCGCTATCAATCCTCCACGCTCGCCAATTACCATGCGAGCGTAAGCATTCAAATCCAAGAATTTCTCAGTAAGATAGAAAGACAAGTGCGGAAATAAAAAGGCATTCGCATATGATATGGTTCGCGGATGATTTTATGCATCCTTGTGCCGTTACACGGAAGAGGAATAACGAAGGAAGTCTCTCCCCTCGACATTATGCCGGATAAAGAGAGAGAGAAAGAGAGAAAGAACACTTTCTAATAACCACAATGTAACGCTGGGGTGCGTTACACAAAAGAAATCTTTTTCTCTCCCGAACGGGGGTTCGGAGACTTATCTTAGTAATATTGGATTAAAACTTATACCTCTCTCGGTTGCAATATGTTATTTTTATTGCTCGTAGCTTTGCATAATATTCGCTGGGGTGCGCGAGCATCTTCTCCTCTTTCTCTCTCCTTTTCTCGGGTTCTAATTTTAATTTTTATGTCATGCCGCGTTGGGGAACATTACGATTTCGACGTGGCCTACTTGCGTTTTAAGATCTCGCGAAATGATCGTCAGTTATATTTTCGGTAAAGAGCCGCGTAACACGAATTAAAGAGATAATACCTACATTTTCCTGTGTCAAATAAAAAATTATTTTATTACAAAATAGATTGCGAATAGTACCAAAAGTGATTTAAAAATACTCGTTATATTATCACGTGAGACATCGCAATAACTTTTGTTTCAGCTGTTTTATAATTTTTTTTTAGCTGAACGTTTTATATTTAGACTCGAAATGTACACATATTACGTTTGCTCAGTATATAGAATTTGATAATGTACATATATATGATGAAGATAAAAAAAATTGTGGGAAACTATGGCCATCCATCGACGTCGATAGAGATGAACGCGATTATATATCTATCTCCGAGAGTCTGCACGCATAGTTCGAAGTAAACCGACTTCAATTTCGGGGACCCCCGCAAAGGTATAAAATATTTCTATTACTGACACTGACAGAAATATAATTTTTTCTTCAGAAGACACGCGATGATCATTCCTGGGAATGAAGAACAAAAGGCGACCCTAAAAATATGATCTATATTACTAAAGGTTACGGATCCCGTCATCCCCGAAATAGGGCGCGAATTTGACTCCGAGTAAATTACTTTTACTCTTCGAATTATTTCTTGTAGATCGAATTATCTTTCCTTTAATATCGACGCGAGGGACGGTTTTCTTTCTTTCTTTCCCAGAACGATTTCAGTAAATCCACTCGGCGCGATCCGTGAGATGACGATGAGGACGACTACGACGTTATTCCTTCACGCACACGACACGCACTCGGCGTAATACCCGATAATACCTGTATTTGCACGTGGTGGGCGCGACAGACCTCACCCGTGCGACGTGCGTTACAGCTGCGTAATCCCGGCAATCTCGAGGACGTGGCCCAGTCTTCGGCGAGCGTAATCCTGCCAATTTGGGCCGCGGATTATCCCCGAAGGAGAGGGCAACAACGTTGCGTCCGCGTTGAGAAACTTTGATTCGATTTCGGCAAAATAACAATCAAAATCTTCACGTGTCGTCGGAATTTAATTTCGCTCCTTCTTAACTTAGACGACGTATACAAACACGTTACAAATCGTCATCACAAAATCGTGGACTATACCAGAATAGTCGAACTTTTCGAATAATCCACGATAAAATCTCAATTTATTGATCAACGACATTACAATCCGGATCAAAACTTCGATCTAAAACCATCTGGTTGTTATATCAGTTTCGCAAATGCGAAGGATCGTGACTGGCTTAGAACGAAGAGAAGGTAGGTGCGGGCAGGGCAGGGCAGACAGGGGGGAGGGTGAAGGTGTAAGTGCCAGAGAGGACGGTGCTTACCTCGAATAAAATATATCGACTCGTAAAGCGACTACGGTGGTCAGCTTTTTGTCGGATGGCGTGCGGCAGATCGAGTGTGAGTGGGGCTGAGTGCGGGGGTGAGTGACTCGTGTGTATGTTGACATAGGGTGAAAGGGAAAGGTGGCTGCGGTCTCTCTTTCTCTCTCTCTCATGATGAGACTCCTGGTCCCAGTGTCTCTCATTTCAATATTTCCATGATAAATCCACGATAAATCCGCATCCTAGGCTTTTTTACGAGTCTCTACGGAATAAATAATAAAGCGGGCCCGCACGGTCGTAGCTCTCATACACGATGCAACCAATACACCTTGCGATGTGCCGATTCTCGTCTTTGGATCCTTCTTTCTCTCCCTCCTCCTTCCTGCGCTCCTTCGCTGCTCTAGTCTGGCTTTTATGACCACTACAAGTATGTCCGAGTGTCAGATTCAAATAATAAGATGGAAGGAGGATAGTCGTCAGCGAGGAGGAAAAAAGGCATACCTCTACGCTAGCATAAATTCACGCCGACTTATGGCAGATTCATACCGGCGAAGAGACCCGATCTTTCCCCCAGGCTGATCCTCTTTTTCCTCCCGCCCCGTTATTCGTGCGGCTTTATTAAGTCGTTAAATCGCAAAATCGTTGTCGACTCGGAGCACATATTCGGATCGAATAGTCGTTGCGCGCGATAGTTTCATCCACGAGATAGTCCTTAATTACCATCAATTAACGGCAGACGCACATCTATTATCGTTGTATCGGTAGTCGTATGTTCTTCGGTGATCCAATATTTGCGTAAAAGAGAAAATTGCCGGTACACGTCGGCATAAACCTCTTCTTCCGCATGGAAATCGAGCGACGACTATTAGTACGCGCACGCAGAGCACGGATATCCCGAGTGAATTATATGCGCGTTATCGCGTAACGCAATTGATTTTATTGCGCAATAAAACGCACCCGCGGGCACACATTTTATAACGAAAAATCACCTCCTTTTAGGATTTTTCTCACTGCACTGCATAAATGGATCCGAGTTTGCTCGCAAGCCGCTTAATCGGCTTCGACAGTGCGCGGACTGTGCGCGAAATGTCCGCCGATTTCGAGCGGTCTTCCGCATTTAACCGCGATAATTAATAACGTAATTAAGTCGAGGTCCATAATTCAAAGGACGTCGCGTTCGCGAACCACTGAAGTAATTGGGGAATTATATTTTGTTTCTAAAGGGAGATCCCATCGGACGTCGAGAGGCTTCGTTGCTAGCACGCGCGGGTAAATTGTAATTAAATATCAAACGTTTGCAATTACCGCGCCGCACCTGCTCGCATTTCCTTCTCTCGTCGACTTTGCAGCGCATTAGTAATCACCCGTTTCCAAAGGGAACGTTCTTCGACGATAAATTTCGGACTTGATATCTGGGATCGATCGTAAGATATTTCTTCGAGAGAAAAATTATTGCCAATAAAAGGTGCATGGCCATTACGAATGTGTCGCTAACTTTCAACTGACTAGAGTATTTTATATTATATTATTTAAAACAAGCAACATTTAGTAATAAATATATAAAATAAATAAGAAATGAGTAATAAGATTTAATAAGTTACGTCTTTGTGTTAGTGATGTTTTAAAAAAAATCAGGTACATCGGATCATTTATAATTCTTGATCAATCTATGTTAATAATAACGTAATATAATTTATATTAATAATGATATATAATTTTATTTGGAATTTTTACATTTTCATAAAAGAAGGTTCATTGTAGAATATTTTACGTTCATATTTGCAATTATTATAAAGATTAAATTAATATTTTTATAAAATCTATCAAGTTTCTTAAATTGTTCCACTACAAGATAAAAATAATTGACAATAATAAATATAAATGTCTCTGCAAAAACAAATTCAAATTCAAACCAGTTTTACTTTGACGTTCTTGTCTTTTTATTATTATTTAATAATTATTAAATATTAAATCTTTCTTTTAAATTATAAAAATTAGATATTAATTAATGATTTCTTTTATTAATCCTATATTTTTATTGCCTAAATTGTACTTTTTACAGCATGTGTTTTCAAAAAGATTTATAAGAAACTAATTTGTTATTAGTAAAAAGTCAAACATGTAATATAATAAGTGTCCGAAACATCAAACTACACATTTCCAATTCAAATCCCTTTGCATATAAATCAATATCAAATGAAAAACAAAAAAAAAACATATAACTTAAATAACATATATTCAACAACTCTCGTTTACAATAACAAACGATGTAATTATTCCAATAATTCCGATGAAATTATTACAATATTGTTAATTTGATTCCAATATAAATAACATATTTTACATTTCTCAAAAATAAATGTATAAGATGATAACGCAAATGGTTTCATAATTAGAAGACAGCTCACCTCGAGATTCTCCGCGAGCAGTCGTTTTTCCGCGGAGCAAAAGCTGTGATGCGGATGCGCGCGATTGATTCGACATCGCGATAAGACGGAAACGAAGTTGTCTCCGGCGAACAGTGGTTCTGTATCTTGCGTTGCCGCGTTCTTATCGTTCTCATTTCTTATTAGCACGTGTCCATCGCGAGAGAATTAGATTTACGGCGACGTCGTAGCGGCGAACAGCGAGTGTGTGCGCGCGCGCGCGTTGTTACAAGTACACGTGACAGCCAGTGCCCAGTCGGAGAGAAGCCGAGAGAGAGAGCGCACGCGTGGACGGTTGTCGGTTTGCGGTTGACCCGTGCCGTACCACACTCCGATACCTCTGCGGTCGCAACCATGCCGACACACCCGGGCTACCCACAGGGCCCGTAACAATGTCCGCGCGAGATCTAAGAATCCCCTGGTGGTCCCTGATTCTCGACATTTAAGGATGTCCCGGGCCTACTGTCATCGACCGTAAACACATGTAAGCAAATTCCAAAACTAACCAATATACAGCCAAAGGCACCATCCTGTTTACTTATCTCGCTTTTGATGTTAAACGCACGCAGGTGTCTTATAAAAATCGATTAGAAGATAACATGCGTTAAGATGTAAATGTTTCTTAAAATTGTCATCGTTAATTTGGAAAATATCTCGATGTCTATCGCACGTTAACAAATTATGAAAAGAGCGATCGTAAATGTGAAGTGTCAACATATTATGCAGTCCTCATGTGTCATGTTGATCATATTTAAAAAAAAATTATAAATAATTTTCAAATTAATTATCGCGATATTAAAATTCACTCGCGTATAAAATTTCAGAGAAGACATTATCGGTAATTATAACTGATTTTGTCCACCAGCGAATCAAATTGACGGCTATGTGATTGGAAACGTCGATCGCGCTCGTGTTTCGAGTGCATTCGAGTGCGCGTAAAAATCGCGCATATGTGTTTATCCGCACATATATATATATATATATATATATGTGTTTATATATATATATGTTTACGCATATGTTTACGCATAATGTTGCTGATTGTGTTATAACTAATTTTGTAATAACAGTATATTTATTATATCGAGAAGGCAACATATATACCAGAAAATTTACAAAAATAAATTTTATAAGAGGCAAGAAGAATCTGACTAATTAAAGAAATATATAAAAACTTAAAGATTATTATAAGACTTATTATAAGACTTAGCTATAAAAATATTCCGAGAAGGTATATAATATATATCATATATAATATATAATATATAAAAATAAATTTTATAAGAGATAGAAAAAAATCTGAAAAAATCTAATTGAAGGAAAACTTAAAGATTACTAAAAATAGACTTATCTATGAAAATAACAGCAATATCTTTGTCAATTATAATCCGTTTTGATTATGAACAGCGTTCTCGCCCAAAGAAGTCAGGCGTAAATCATTTTAAGAGCAATCGTTTGCGAGAGCGAGTTTCGCACCCTGTCGAAGCGACCAGTCGCGAAAGATTAGCCGGGCGATTCGTCAGCCTCGTTATTCGTTATACAAATAATCGTCGCCGTCAACCATCGTATAGACGAATCATCCGGATAAAATGACTGAAACTTCCTGCCACCTATTCAGCGCCCTCGAGTCTCTTGTCTCTTGTCGAGACATTCACTCGACTGTACCGATTTAGTCGGTTTCGATTTTGAATTGGACATTAACGTCGCTCACGCATACTTCGAGAAGCATTAAGATCGTTGGAAGAAACGCGTGGGATAATATCGGATAATCGGTTAATGCGATTGAGACGTGATTGCTTGTTATATTCAGTAAGTTTCATCAAACAGCTCTCCATCCGTTTCTTTTTTATTAAAAATAAATAATTCATAATATTTCAAAATCTTTGGAACCCTCTAAATTCTTTGGAATGAAATCTCATTGTTAAGTCAGTCCTTAAAAAACTCTGAAAATTTTCAATCTTTAATAATGAAATTTCACTCTTCAGAGTGTGACAATTCACTCTAAAAGTTTTAAAAGAGTAATTTGTCTTGTCGTTAAAATATCTCATTTTCGTTTAAAATATTATCTCGTAGAGATGCAAGCATGCGTCTCTTAATAAAGCTTTCGTTCATCGTAGCTCCTCATCAGAGCGTATGTATCGCGCAATGGCACGTTGGGTCCCGAAGGGTTTAAGGGCGGTAACGTTGTTATTACAGTTATTGCTATCGCATTTCGATTCCCCGGCGTCATTTCGAAGAGCATTCATTCGCGAGAGAAGCAGTGCCGAGTACGACGGAGCAGGATGAAAGATCGAAGAGAGAGTCGCTTTATCTTAATGCCGAAATCGAATCAGCTCGCGCGCATGGAATTAGAGATGGCATTACGGGGCTATCAGCGCATATGCACTCTGCATCGGTTGCAACCCCTGCCATGCCCAGGCCAGACCCAGTGCCGTGAGGCATGCCCTTCGTTACAATACCGCCCGAGAAGGGCGAGAACAATGCGCCGATGTGGGGAAACACGAGAACACACGTATCGGATGATATTACTCGACCCTCTCCGAAGCTCCGTCCGAGAAACTTCCCGTGTGCGTGTCCACGAAACGAGCCAGCACGCACACGGGAATGTCGTTGTTTTCCGAAAACAAGAAGAGTCAAGCGAAGGTCTTCCGGCAGAAGAGAATTTCCCAAAATGACGAATTAAAAATTTATCGCACTCGAATGGAGACGGTCTCTTATTTTTTGATGCATTCGTCCTTCATTCCGCGCTACGTCGATCCGGTTTCCCTCCATTCAAGCGTCTCTATCTATTGCTCTTTTTCCCACCCCCTTTCCCTCCCCTCATTCTCTTTCTCTTTCTTTCTCTCTTTTTCTCTCTATCTCTTTCTCTTTACATTTTTAGCCGCGCCGCTTCCTTATAAACTAATTTCCCGCCTCCCCAGGACGGACGGCGCCGAACAATTGAATTCTCTCTTTCCATTTACCTATCCGTTTGTATCAACATTTACATTTATATTTGAATAATGGAGAAAATAAAGAGGCTCAGCGCCGTCGACGGTTTCGCGTTGGATGTGTTCAGAGCTCCTCGCTATTACATTTTTAAGCGTTCGCTTCCGAGCCCGCGGCGAGAGAGCTTATCCATCCCCCAATGGCTCTTTTTCTCTACGTTTTGCTTTCTCTCTCTCTCTCTCTCTCTCTCTCTCTCTTCCTCTATCTTTTAACCAAAGAAGATAGACGTACACAGGGGTTTGCGAGAACGAGTAAAGAGAAACGATCCGCGTATCTATCCCCACTGAAAGGTTACGTTTCAAATACTTTGGGAATTCTCGATGTACATGATATTTGTAGGCAAGTCGATACGATGGCCCGCGTATTAACATTTAGATAAAGCTTATGTTAACATTATTTCTTCCAACCCATACTGCTCATCCCTCTCGAAGTACATCACAGTTATATTTCTTCGAGAGTCGAGAAGAGACGCAACCGCGTTATCTCGTGTGGGTGATTTCGCGGAACGACATGGAAAAAGAAGAGATCGCGCAGTCTCACGAGAATAAAAAATTTGAGAAAACGCAACCAAGTCCCGTGATACGCCTAGGTATTAATCATGTGTGCGAATTATATGCGGTTTAATATGTTCCACAATATTAACACGCAGTACAAATAAGGGCGATAATTACTCGTAATAAAATAAACCGTTCGATTAAACGCGGTTGTTGTTAAATACGACGAAATAGCAGGGCGCGCAACACGTTTTGTTCGACAAATTATATTTTGCGTTGAATTTAACGCGAGACGTGTCTCTTGCGGCATTGAATTATCAAGCAGGCCATAAGTTATTCAAATGCAATTCGCAAAGTACACAAATTATTATTAATGTACGCGGATATTTTCACGCGTCACTTTGCGCGCCGTCGAACGAAATTCAAGAACATATCGGAATAACGCGCGGTTGTAACGATATTTACATTACATGTATGTAATCCCGATATATGATTTTGATATTTGCAAATACCGATCGTCACGAATTGTAGCGGCATAAATGCAGCGATGGATTGAACGATAACAACATTGGAAATAGCATTAAATTAATTGTATCCGAAAAGTAATTTCACGTGATTTGAATTATTCTCGATTTTAATCATTTCTGTTTTGCAAGTTGAGATCAAACGAAATTCAAGAATTGGCGGGAATAACGAAGAGATTCTTTATATATACTCTTTATATTCTTTATATAGTTCTATATATAAAATTAAATCCCCCTTGAAACTCGGCGGAAGGATTTGCGATTCCGTGGCTGATTGTACAGCGATTTTGATCGCGCCGACTGCTATTAAACCATGGACAAAGTGTCGCGAATGTGGTACCCTTGGTGCCAGTCCACCTCTCGCGAAATACAGAGAGTATCGTGGGTCGTCTTTTATGGTCGAGGCGTGTCTCCGGCTCTCGCCGTGGTATTATAGGGAAACGTTAACTAGTGATTTACCGGCGTCATGTGTACGCGCGCGGATCTAAGGATCGTGGCCCGAGGCGAAACGATTTTAATGTCGTTTACTGCGGGCGTTATTTCGCGATATTGACAGTCGTGTTAAAACCTCGATATTACGACGTACCGACCCGCTCCTTAACGCGGCACGAGCGGGCGAAATTAAAAGCGTTCCTCGTCTTCCATATTTCTGAGTGCGGGACGCGATATTTATGCATAAACGAGAAAAGAAAATATCGAAAAAACAGAAGAAAAAAGAGAATATGAAAGGAAGATCGATGTATTGTACGTTCGCCTTGAGTTATATTCCGCGTTGCCAAACGAATTCGGTTTGGAAGTCTGTGAACGCTCGCTACAAAAAACTCCGACACTCTTTAGGAAATGGAACGATCGATCGACCCTTCCTTCCTCCTCGATCCTGCGATTTTCTATAATTTTTTTAACTGAAAAGGTCAGTTTGAAATATTGAAGTAATATTTTTATAACTTTGGAAAGCAGAAGGCGAAGGTAGTTGATATTTTGACGATTCTCGTGATGATTTCGCGACGCAAGCATCCTCGATAGAATCCGAGATGAAATGGTTGTCGACGGTATATACGTAAACATCTGATAGAGATTTAACAAACGCGCGGCGGTTAGTAGCAACGTGTTAGGATAAAGGGTCTCCTGCTTTTACGAGGTAGCATATTTCTGGTTCTGTTCTGCGCGTTTGGCCGGGCCACCCACGGTGAGCGAGTAGAGTATTCAAAATAGCATCCGAAATCATAACGGCCGATTGTCCATGCTCGGGCCAAGTTATGAAGCAGTAAACGCGTACTCTTCTTCCCCCCATGCCTGGCATCCCATTCTATTTCTCTCTGTCTCTCTTACGTTACTGTGGAGCTCATGGTTCTGGTCGCTCGCTTCCGGCTTGCCCATATAGCCGGATTCCTTTATACGCACGCTGTTCAGTAGCTACACCAGTCTTATGGAATAATTTAGATGATTGCACGTATAGGGGGACGGGCGCGTTTTACGACAAGATTGTCTCTAGCTTCGACAATGTGATAACTCGCTCTTTGTCGAGCCTTTCCCTCGGAATGGAAAACATATGTATGTTGCCGCAGCAAGAAATAACTGACGTGCGAAACGCAATGTATACTAAGCAATATATATCTTATCTAATAACATAGAGTAACGATTAAAAAGAAAACGATGAGTTCTATATAATTTATAGCGGTATCATAATCCTCACGTTTTTCATTCACCTTCCTTGCTCTCGAAACGTCGCTCCCACATGCAGTAGAGAAATGAATCCAATCCGTTACATACCTGGAAAAAAAAAAGAAAATGAAATCCATTAATTTTTTGCAGCTATCAGCAAAATGAATTGAAGTAATTAGCAATTAGCGGTGCCCTTTCGCATTCGAGAACAACGTTGCAGATCTACCGAGCGCGAAAACGAATCGCGAGGACAAAGGAGCTATACGGATATTCAGTCGGACTTGCGATTGATCGCGAGCACGAAGATAATTCGAGACTCAAGAGACAAAGACGCGGCGCAGCACAGCGGGGTTGATTTGTGGAGAGCAATCTTTTCCTCGCAATGTATACGAGTCTTTCGTTGGCAAGAGGAGCTGCTGGTTGCGCGCATTGGATCGATAAATCAGGAAAGCATTAGGCGCCACTTCATATTGGATCCACGATCTCGCCGACTCACACCCCTTCTTCTCACCGCTATACACACACACACACACACACACATTTTCTCGCTCTCACTCGCTCTCACTTATTCTCTCTTTTTCTCTCTTTCTCTCGGTGTCGTTTTCTCCTTCTCTCTTTGCCATCCGCGATACTCGGGGATTTATACGGGCAATATCGGGGCGGGATTAGCACGATCGGACGGACTCGAGTCATGCTCGTGGCCGATACCACGTGGCTATTAGTGTCAAAATAAAAATGTGGCCGCAATATATGGCGGGAACCGTAAGCCCTCTGTTATTGCTACAGCCGTGATGATAGAGAGACTCGGCCGCGTACTTCGCGCCAAGGAGCGCGAGGGAGAGAAAGAATAAGGGCAGGAAGAACGAAGATGGTCCAAAAAGAAGTAGAAAGAGAAGAACCTGAAGAAGAACCCGACGCACAAAATGGGAACGTCGATCGTGTGTACGTATGTACGTACCGACCGCATTTCAGCGTCCTCTTCATCAAGCGCTCTTCGTCGTTGCACGTTTCATCTTTCCCCCGTCTTTTTTATCAGCAAACTTTCAGAAATGAAGCGTCCCCGCACCTTTCGTCATGGTCATTCCGCAAGCCGGCCGATAATCAGCATAAATCTCGGCGAGCTTTATAGAACGCCTGATTCTGCTTCTTTCACACGAGAGCCACTTGTGACTCCTCTTGAAAATTGCTTTCGTAGCGCACAAATGACGGCACGTCATCGTCGCAGTAATCGAGTAATTCGTGTCGCGCGGCATTGACTCGATCACAAATTCTTCTATGAAGAGAGATGCGTTACGAGCGCACATACGCACATATATTTAAAACGACCAACGAATCGGGATTAACGACAGCGGAGAATAGTGATGTGCGCAGTGTCATGAAATCGCATCACTGCCGCCGCCGTCGCCCTTGCCTCCTAAATAAAATAACCCGTGGATCACCAGGGGCGGCTAGTGGCGATACCAAAGCACACCGACAAGTAATAAAACGCCCTTCACCTCGTCAGTTCAGCCGGACAGGGCATGCGAGAACCGGGGAGAGAACCATAAAACTTAGAAACAATTGTCTTTTATTGTTTTGTTGTTATTTAATTTTCTCCTGGATTGGGCAGCGAGGGCCAATCGAGACGTCGAGCTCCAACACCTCGGACCCCGGCCCTAAATAATTTACGAGCGCACCGTCCCTCTGTCGTTTCTTTCTCTCTCTCTCTCTCTCTCTCTCTCTCTCTCTCTCTCTCTCCTCTCTCCGTTGTCCACGACGAACGCCCGGTAGATTTGCGGAAATCGTCCTGGTATAGTTATATCACTCCCGTCCACGTCTTCCTCGGTATTCTCGTGAAGAATTACGACCGGCCAGCCGTGATCCACCCCTGGGCAAAATGTACGAGCTGAAATCCGAGAATGTTGCGTCACCGCAAGCAAAACGCTGCTAAATCGCACCGCGCTTCGCAAAATAAATGCAACCGAAAGCGAAAATTTTACACTCTCTTAAACGTTTAAGTAATGGATACATTGTTTGCGGAAGTATATTCTGAGCATTACGTATGAATCATTCGGTTTAAATGTCATTTCCGATTTCTGACTCATGTTGCTCTTAAAATAAATGATTCTTGATATACGAACACGAGTCTATAGAGAAAAAGTATTTGAATTGGCTCAACGGTCGCAACGTCCCGATGTACAGAGCTCTATTTTTATATCCGTTCGTGCAGGAAGTTGGCTATGTGTAGAATGGAGGGACCCCCGTGTACGCGCGGAGCCCCCAATGAAAATAATTATTAGCGTTAAGTGGACGTCGTTAGGCCAGGAGGAGACCGTCGGTGGCGCAGACCAAGAGTGGTTACATCGAATCAGCTTCGAACAGTATGTGAATCTCGTCTGTCAGAGGATGCGGATCCATTGACCGGACAACTAGATTTCATTGCGTAATACTGCGTACGGACGGACGGCCGGAGCGCAGGCCACCTATGAAATTGCGTTCGTTTGTTTCGTTATACGAGAGTGGCATGACGTCGAGGCATTATTCTCTCGCGCCGTTCCGCTCGCAGAATTGATCAATCGCGTAGAAATTGAATCGACGATACGCCAGGAACAAGTGCACTTCGCCTTACCAAAGAAGAAAAAAGACACATGGCAATTTTCACGAAGTTAATTTCGCGTGGATTTTAAATTTCTTCCCGTTATACGACTTGGGTTCTCAACGCCAACATTAACATTTATTCTACTTATTGCATATTCCGCGATATATTTAATGATCATCTTTTTAACGTCCTTCACTTAAGGATCTCCAGACTATTTTCTTCTGGTCTCAATGTTTTACGAGTGCACGGTTGTAAAATCCAATACGTAATTCGCAAAAGAAAGCGCAACGTTGCTGGAATGGAACGATCGACCCGTTCAATACCACTCCTTGTCCACGAGGCGATATAATGAATGAGTCCCATGAGGCAACGCACAGACAAACATTAAATAGAACATATAAATAAACGGTTTATGTTCGGGTCCAGAAACTGATCCTACTCCTTACATCCCCTAGCTTTCACACTCCCCCGTTTCCGTTTCTCTCTGTTCACATTCGCAAGTTATGAATCGTAAATGCTAGATCAGCAATCTAGACGACTCTTACTATCGGGGGGAGGGTTAAAGCGCACAGAGTTAACACTTGACGATACTATTGACACCGTGACGGTAAATACTTATATGTGAATAAGTACCGTCGCCTGCGAATGACGTTGGAACGATGTTCCTAGAGGGAAACAGTTCATCGACCTTTCGATTCCCATGAATAATACCAAAGAACGTGGAAAAGAGATTATTATATGATCTTCATTTGTTATCTCTTGCCTTCTTTATCGGAGAAATATGTAATAATCTAAAGACTACACTAATAAGATATAAAATACATATAGTACATTATAGTACGTTATTGCAGAAGAATTAATTCTTGAAGCAATAATAATAGACGAAACAACTATTGGAGAGTAACTCGCATAAATATATAAAATATGTTCTTTATGAAGATTATACGAGCCGGAAATAATACGAGATCGTTAAATTTGTCTTAATAATGATTAAATTAATTGGTATGACACAATACTTGGCTACTTACCCTCGTGATTCCTCGATATCTGTCTTCACAGAAACGTATCAAATTATCCGAGTACACGCGCGTTGATACTTCGCGAGGTTGTTTATTAACTCCCGTCGACGGCTAATTGTCGGTTTTGTTCTTTGTCGCGTGGGGAAGAAGATCCCTCTATAATAGTTAAGCCTACGTATCCTTTTTCCTTCTTTATACATTCCTTTTTTTCTATCTCCTTTTTTTTATTACAGCAAATACTTAAGTGCGTAAAGATGATTATAGTGAACTTTTTTTTTTTATTAAGAAAATACATCGCTATTTTTAGCAACAACTATTCTTTGTTAGAACGCATAATGCGTCTTTGCGCTATTAAAATCATTATACAGAGTTATATACACGTAAATATACACAGTCTCGATAACATATTAAATGCATAAATTTGCAAATATTAATATTATTACAGTTTTTTTATCTATAATTACAGT
>Ga0157363_1000945_pt1 | contig 23199 bp, 6 predicted proteins | sample AttsexASBM1_FD_111477 | JGI IMG/M metagenome (GOLD analysis project Ga0157363, IMG submission 111477) | Fungus gardens microbial communities from leaf cutter ant in Ribeirão Preto, State of São Paulo, Brazil - Atta sexdens ASBM1 | ecosystem: Host-associated > Fungi > Mycelium > Unclassified ... | reverse complement strand
ATTGAAATTTCAAAAACATTGAATATTGAAATGGAATTTCAGTCACCAAGATTAAAATGAAATCCATCGTAATATATTTTTCTAACTTCAATTAACTTTTCATTTTATCTAACTTCTATTTTTTAAAATTAAATTTATAATATTATATAATTTTAAAATTATCAATTTCATCAAGCGATTATATATACAGTCTGAAGAGGATCAGGAAGAAGACAATAATCGCCCTCTCTCATCGTACATTTATTCGCCGGCTATCAGCATATTACACCACACGTTACACATGACATCAAACGTCTAACAAATCGATTAGCGCTAACGATTACTCACTCTCAGCCACATTTGCATAAAATAGTCCCATTATGAATCTCACTGCTGCTTTTTTCGCGCGACGATATTTACAGAATACTTTGCGTGTACAATTACATTGTAGACAGTCTCTCGTAAAAAGAGAACGCATTTACAGAGCGTGTCTAAACGATGTTCTGTGCATGGATTGAACGTTAGATCTCGTGCGAGAGTAGCATGAATGTACTCCAAATGATATCGTCAGAGATATCGGTGATTGCCATTGTAGATATATATCAGATGGTTTAATTTTACGAGCGTAGGACGGGTTGTTCATCATTTGTCATTCAATGTACTACTCTTTTCGAACTATGATGTCGGTTAAATTAGAATTGGAACGTGAGAATATCAGGGATTCCTATCTCGCGATGATTGCTTCGCCGACGATGTAAAAAGAAACTATAAGCCAAAGATCTCAGGGGAAGCTATTTCACCAAATAAATTGTACCTTCATCAGGAACAATATAAAAGGAGAGAAGGATGAGAAAAAATATTTCTCTTCATTTTATACATCGTAAGTTGCACTTAAGATGCTTAAGACGCTTGGCGTACAATAATTTTTCAACGAAAACATAATTTTGAGGATAAAAATTTCACGGATCATTTAAAGTTATTACGTTAAAATGTCGCTGTAAAATAGCATTAACTTTTTTTGAGTACTTAACTCGTCGATCTTGATAACGTCGATTTTGATTGCTTCATAACGAAGAGATTTTTCTTTCGCAAAGTCGAAAATTAATATGCATGCGAGCTGGTCGTAACTTTTTAATTTAAGATTTTTCTTCGGTGTCCTGACAGTATTAAATCACGTTACCTGAACGTATTTGAATACTTTCTAAAGTGGTGAATATAAAGCGGCGAACGCTTTGTCTAGGAACAATTATACTGTGTCCCGTGAATTGATTAATCGTACAAAATTCGCGACGAGAAAAATCACTTTAGAATCACGTTATAATATTTTATCAATTAAGTTCAGTATACAGCGCCGATCTCTCGACGGATTTATCAAATGTGCGGAAAAGCGGCGCACGCGTTGCTTTACAAATACGTTTAAGCTCTTTCTTCGTAATCGCGAATGTCGATGACGAATATTTATTGTGCAAACACATGTCTATCGGATAAATTCCGACATTGTTGACAGAAATCTATCAACAAATCGTAATTGTTTTTCGCGAGATACTTTGTACTTGTTCCTGGTTATGATTATAATGTTCTAGTGCTGGTCTTGACGTTGGTTTAATTGCCGTCATAATCATGCGGCGGTGCGTGATGATGCATATGGATGTGTGGAGGCAGTTCAACTACGGGTACGGCCAGGTTGCTTCTCTGTAACACAGTTATAGTTGTATAATAGTTGCACGAGTGTAACATCACAGCAATTACACAGATAACACAGATAACACGCTTGAATAGAATTTACGGAGATCGAAATATTTTAGATAATATTGTAGTTGAGTTTTCTCTACATAATTTTATATAATGTGTGGAATCTCAAATGACTACTCTTATTATTCAAAGTTATTTTATTGTATATATAAATGCAACTCAATTTTTTACAATCTTTAATCTTCGTTGATTATCTGTCGGCGATTTATGGAATTTTTACATTACCATTTCTCAATTTAACTTCAGTAGATAATTGAATTAATTGCTTAAAGCGCTATAATTAAGATTCAATTGGATTCTGTCGATCCTTTAATCTCTTCAGTAAAACCTATATCTTTTACCACTGAATTATTCGTAAGAAAAAATGAAGAGATAATAAATCTCGTGCCCATCCTGACGAGAAATAAATCCGCTTGCCAGATACACGTTAATTAAAGAACACTTCAATGCAATTATGAGTTTAATGAAAGTGGAGCACAAAAAGCTTACTACTGAATATAAAATATAATTGAATAATGATATGGCGAAGAGGAAGAGAGTTCTCTCTTAAATGAAATTGCGATATATAAAATTGATTTCGGGTAAAAGTTAAGGAACATCAATTTGCTGAAGAGATGATCAAAGACTCATAGAGGTTTACTATAAGTCTGATCTTAAGATTCGATCCAACAAATGAAATGATCGTATGGCATCTTAACAAAAGATATTTTGGATAGGTGTAATACAAATAAAGTTTGTAAAAAAATTTGTACATATTAGGTGTGGGAAAAAGTTCGTGGCATTTTTCCCGTTAGATGGCATTAAAAAAACGCCACGAACTTTTTCCCATACCTAATATTTTACGTACATTTTATTAGAAAAATGAATAGCCTCATTTAATTCATATTAATATGTTGAAAAAAATAAGCGTCGCGCGTTGGCATGTTGATTAATAATAATTAATGAGCGAGGCAATCGTTACCTGGGACCTCATCCCATTTACGGGGGTGGCAGTGGGATTGTCCGGCGAGTAGCCGATCACATGCGTAGAACATTTGTCGCAAGTACGCCGTCGTCGAGACGACGCGCGGCAGCGTAAGGCGCGGCAGAGCTCGCGTGCCATTTCCGAGCAGAGCGACTCTTGCTGATTTGGTGGCTGCTGATGTTGCTGCTGGCACTGTTGTTGCTGCTGCTGTTGTTGCACAGCCTGAGAAATTCCCTGAAGAGAGCCGGAGATAGGCGTCGAAGGGGCTGGAGGCCTTTGCTACATCAGCAGCGCACAACGACGAATTATTTGCATGAATGACTCTTAATTAATAAATTAATTAAAAATTAATTAAAAATTAATGACTTAATTAATAAAAATACAATTCAGAAAAGGCGCATTAAAATATATCATGATGCGGGAAACATTCTAAAATTAGCGAAAAATATCGTTTCTTTGATATTTTTTCAACTATAAACTATTGAATAGATAAAGTAGCCGAAGATAAATAATAATGCTATATTAATTAAATCCAACATGAAGTAGACTTTGTTTTTTAATAGAATTATTATATATTAAGGCATAGTCACTTCAAAAATCTTAAATTTTAATATTTATAAAATCTTTTTTTGATTTTTTTCAAATATATTTGGTACAGTAAGAATTATATATGTATATGTGGGGGGAGGGAGAGGGAGTATCCTAAAAGTAAATTTCTTAAGAAAAAAAACAATTATGAGTAACTTGTGCATTATAGAGATGTTTCATTGGAATATGTTGGCAATATTTTTTTATTTATTGTCATCTTTATTATAATCATACATTGAGAGAAAAATGTTTTGTATTTGTAACTATAATTATATATTACTATATAATTATGATGATTATTATTATAGCAATAATAATCATAATTATAGTAATATGTAATTATAGTTACAAATACCAAACATTTTTCTCTCAGTGTAAATTAGCTGAGTAAATTTGAATATAGATAGATACGCCAATATAACGGATCCGAATTACGTATGGTCATTCGATTTGACTACAAAAAATAAAAATGTAATTAATTCAACATTACCTTCAAAGAAAGATTTTTTGAAAGTCTTTTTATTTCATGGCATCTTCATTCAGAAAGACGAACATTTATTGACATAACTTTATTGAGAAGTCATCTACTATTATACTGTTCAAATCTTATACTTAAAAAAAATTTGAGTGGTAAAAATTTTGATAGTGACGATGAAATCAAAGATGAAATCAAAGATGAAAGTGAAAACACGACTACGATTTAAGAACTCGTTTTTTCATATCATTGATATTGAAAAACTGCTTATAACAAGTTAATTTATTGCTTAAATTTCAATGGTAACTATATGGAGAAGTAACTTAAAGTTCAAATTAATAAAATAAGTAAATTTTATAATTGATCTATCTTTTATTTTACTTTCTTACGATAAGGAAATTTATTTTTGGGATGCCCTTCTTGTATATAATACTGTTATAATAAATTTATATAATATATAACACTAATAAATTTGTGGAACGTAATTTTTGGAGATATTTTATATCAAATCATACACGATAGAAAATTATCAGGCGATATTTTTTGATACACGTATTATTTGAATGTAACTTTAGTGAACGTGGTTTATGTTGAAGCAGACGGATTCATAAGAAGTTCTCTTGATAGCAGAACGGACCTTTTTTCGCAACTGTATTTGGGATACTTGCAGTCGAGCGGCATGCTTCAATGATCGATGAGCTCATGCTGATACGACGAAATCCATGATGTAGCGATGAAACAAAGTTCAGAGAACGTCATGCAACGTTTACGCATACGGGTCACATGCACATCTCTCAAAGTTAACGGTTTTAATAGTTGATAAAAATAAAGCAACAAAAGTAGCTTGAGAATTAAACGCACGCAATCGTGTTTGTCGGCAATTCGGATTGCAACGTCGACAAGTAGAGTCGTGCAACGCGAACGTGCTGACGATTTATTGAAATGAATTTCAGCATTGGTTTCTAAGGTCGATGCACTCACCTGTTCCGCCGGTGCATTCCTCCTGGAATTGTAGCAAAATTCGAAAATCGCTATGAGCACGGCGAATGCCAAACCGCACAATAAGACCACGAAAACTCCTCCTAGACACAAAAACATAGATTCTCAAGTGGATAAGATATTGATGTATAATATTAAAAAAGAAATATTTCTGCACATATGAATTAAACAAGTAAATTAAAAAAGTATTTAAATTACACGCTCACATAATTCGAATCCATCGTAGAATTTTACTAAAATAGACATATTTACATTTACATCAAGGATATTAATACAATATTATTCATTGATTAAAGAGCGTTGTATCCTTTAAAAAATTTAATAATTTTTCTTAAAAATAATAAACACGAAGATAATAGGAAATTATTGCAACTATAAGAGGGAAATTCTTTGTGTTATGACTTTACCGAGAAAACTCATGATGCGTATAATTCAGAGTTTACGCGCTATTCTCCGAGAAAGACGCTCACCTATGTTGTCGACGCCTAGAGAGTTGGCTTTATTCTCCTTTCCCTTTTCCGTCCTCATACAGGTATCCTCGGGACTCTTCCACCATTTGTCATACAGAATCTGAATTTCGCCTTTCTCTTGCAATTCCAGAATTGCTAAAGATATCTTATCCCGCCAGGGCGAACCTGCAAAATTTTTCGGGAATCTTAAACGCTATTAAGTAGATAGTAAATCCCACAAGCAATTTACGCGATTTATTTTAACATAATAATAATTTTAACTAATAAATTAAAATTATATTTTTTATTTGCGCAATATACTATCATACAAATAATATAATTTCATTTTTATTTTATGAAATATAAATCAGAGAAAATAGCTTGAAAATTAAAATGAATATTTATACAAATATTAAATTAAAAAACATTTATTAATTTGTTAAAAAATATCAAAATCTCTTTTTCAATTATCATTCAATAAACTATTACAAATTGAATTGTGAAAAATATGCGAAATTTTTAAATAAAAGTAGATATTGGTCAGTAATAGTTTACCCATGGGTGTAGCAATTCCATATCCTTTGGTGTCCAATAGACCACCAATTTGCGTGAGATTGCAGTCTCTCTGGACAATGTAATCCAGCATAGTCGATTCCATCAGAAAGGCATAATCGCCTTGAAGGACCCGCTGAATACCCTCTTCGTATGTTGGAACAAATACCGATGGCTTCTTGTTCTCCATAAACCTCCACATCTTTTTGTACGTTTCGACCATTGAGTCCTTGAATCGAAATTCGAAAAGCAGAAAATCAAATTTTATTATCGTCATAATTCAATATCGTAATACTCGTCGTTGCATAAATTTTGCATATTAATTTCAAATATTGTTTTATAATTAACTGCCAACAGAAAAGTTTTTGTAAGCTAGTGTGAAAGATACGATGTGATTAAAACTCTATTCCCGCGTGAGCGGAAGCGATTATCATAATAATTGCAAAATAATTACTTTTGTATCGATTGCGCGGCTGTGTAATGCACGCAATCATCTGATTATTAACAGACTATAAATTGGACATGAACTCACATAATCGTGGAAGTATTAATACATAGGGCTGGATTTACATACGAGTTAAATAAACTGTAGCTTTTGTGCTATTAAACAGCATATATTTTTAATATTTTTATCATATGATGATGTGAAAGGAAAAAAATCATAATCTGATTAAATTCAAATTTACAGATTGTAAACACTGTCAAAACGATAATGATCAAAGGAACAATGATGATCAATTTCTTGAACTTAAGTAATATTTTATTATTTTTAACTTCTATGCACTGAAAAACAGTCTGGTTGCATTAAAATTTTAGTTAAAAATAGGATAAATCAGAATTTTCTGATTGAATATTATAATATAGTTGATAGGATCAAAATTCTGATTGATATGATCTGATTGATATCGGAATCTATTGATTCAATTAGAAATTGTTATCAATATCGAAATATACATTAATCCATTTCCATGATTAGTTTTAAAGTAACGTCCATATTGACACATATATGTACTAACAATAATAAATAATAAACTAAATTTTTGAATTCAAAAATACATCTTTCTTGAGTCAAATTATTTTACTTCATTATTTTAATCAAATTAACTATTATATTAAATTAATTACATCGAAAGATTAGAACTAGTGATGACTTATTAGAAATGATTAAAAATTGGATATAATTTGATTGGATATAATATTATAAATTCAACAGGAGGAACATTGCAAGATATATTATAGTATTATTATTCTACCTATTCTACTTATATTTCAACTAAATAAAATATTAATCACCCTGAAGAAAGTCATCGTGCTTCCACTATCGAGAGTTCCGTATGCGATATCCGTCTGACTGGCGAGATCTTCGGCGTTCTCTATAGGCGTGATCATTCTTTCCACTGTAAGGAAAGCTGCTAGATTTGCAGTATACGACGAGATGATGATCAGGGTGAAGAACCACCATATACCACCCACGATACGCGTACTCGTAGCCTGATAAAATCATTATCAAGATTCATCGCTTCGATTCAACAATTAAGCTTTATAATTTATTGCTATTAACTTCGTATTAATTTTACTGCTGAACAATGATGTATCATAAAATTGATTGATAAGTGATTTTAATTGCCAATATTAGAATATTACGATATCGTCTTATAATTTGATAGCAGATCTGATAATAATACCTTCAAATTGTAAAAACGTTAATTCCTCATTATGCTGAAAATATATCAATATATATTATAATCAATACTCTTTTTTATTTTTTTTTTTGCGTTTTTTATTATAACTTTTAGGCTTCCAGGAATTAACACGTTTCATTTTGAATAGGAACTTTTTAGTATTTGAAAACTAATTCAAAAGCTAAAGTCTGCAAATGAAAGCTGAAAATTTTTCGAATAGGAATGTTCGCGTTGCTTGTTGAGAAAATTATGAAGAATTACGTGAAAGTATCTGAAAATAGGATATTTCATACAGATAATTACTTTAAATAAAGACAACGCGTTTAATTAGAATAGGAATTTAATTAAATAATAATTAGCAATGAGAATACATACATTTATAATATCATAAAAAGATCTGACCTTTAAAATAAGAATTTATTATTACGAGAGTTAACTCACGAGTTCGTATGTCTATTACATATAGATAAAAGCAATATAGCAAGATCAATGAATCTGTTTATAAAGTTAATTATGGTAAGATTAATATAATGTTATATAATGTAACAACCTCACAATTTACATATATCACAAGAAGATCTGTTTCGCATAATGTTTGCATTTAACTGATGCATAATGTCTATGATATTAAAATGGGAACACGTCGCAAACACAAACCTTGGGATTTAGATCGCTGCCCTGTTGCATGAGAGTTCCAATGGTGAACCAGAAGCTATTCGATAGGGAGAACTGATTCTCGACGATTTCCGTCCCGGGATGACACGGATGGGGATTATTCCATTCGTAGGGGCTAAATCGCGCCACGACGAACATCGTCACTGATACTAAAACGTACGCTGCCAGAACGTACAGCCAGATCTCAATCGCTAACGGATTCATAAAGGAAAAAAGCCGCGCCTGGTGACGGGTCGGTACCTGCAAGCAATTTGAATTTTTTGATATCTTGCTGCTTTTTTTTTGATATCTTGCCGCCTTTCATATGATAAAATTCTATCTAAAATATATTAGAAAAATTGATTCTTTTATGCAGTCACACGCGGAACATTATTCTGTTTTTACTTTGCTTTATTTAATGACATTGTTATCTAAGTTAACCGTTAAAATTATATGATAATATTAATAATTAAGTAATTAAAATATAATAGAATTTATCGTCGGAAATTTTCTGTTCAATTTGTTTTACTATGTATTCGGTATTTTATTTTAACGATCATTTTACTTATTATTCAGATGCATTTTACTTATTATTATACCTATAAAGGAAAAAAAGAAAATATGAAAAGGAGTATGAAATATGTATTAGCATTAAGCTTAATTAATTTTGCGTAATATCAGAGAGATATGTGTAATGATGAAGAAATTTTGCGCGAATAATTTAACAATTCTTATTAATTAGCAATCTTAATTAAACGTAATATCGTGAAATCAATTATTTTACTTAATGTATCCAAAATTTACTTTGCTTACATTGAGAATATTATCCAATTTTCGCTCAAGCTTTTATAGTTATATTAAACTTTTATATTTAATTAATCTGGATATTTTATACAATGTGCACACTTTACAGACTATCAATTATTATTACCAATAATAACAGGAAAAATCTTTCACAACAATGCACTACATATTGGTAATTTATATATAATTAGGTTGAATTTGTCAAATTTAATATATCGTAAATATTGCAAATTAAAAAAAAGGAAATACACGAAAATATATGTAATATTGCAATACATCGATAAAAATACAGTCAAATTTATAGTCAATTGAAGTAGTAAACTGTCAGTATATTTGTATGTTGAAATCGATCTTCTCGATTTTTTCACAACACATCGGTAGTTAAATGCATGGTATCAAATTCTTCGTTTTGTACAGCTCTGCGGGAGTGGAATTGGTTGATGTAAAATTTAACATTGCTCTCGATAGCAGATGTTGATTCCGAGGAAATAAAAAAAACAATGTAGCAAAAAGCACAGTCATTGTTACTAGTTACAACAAAAAGAAATAATAAAAGACCATTATAAAAGTACGCTTATGTAGTATGCTATATACATAATAATTCAAGAATATATAATTCAAATCGTAATAGATCGTAAATATCGAGTGTGGAATCTAGATGGATAAATGATGGGATGATAAAAGATATATAGCTTTGGGAGTAGAAATAGCTACAAATTAATTGCAATAAAACGATTGTCTTATATTAATTAGAAAACGAGCTCGCGATCAACGTTGATTGTTGCAATCAACGAAAAGATGCCGCGCCTTTTGTATTTGCCAGTAGAAAATCTCATTTGAGCAGAAATAAATTTTCAATCCGCATTAAAAGCTAAGCTATCATCGTCAACGCGGCGAGAAAGCCTTCATCGTTAATTAATTTATAAGATAAGAGGTCCACTTATCGAGTTTTTCATGCCTCGCCATTATGGTGAAAATGGAACTGTTTCAAGCAATTAATTTATCATATCGTACATTACAATCAATTTTAACTAATATTCATATCGATTATTTAACAGAAATACTTAAATAGAGAGCTTCCAAGGATTCTGCCAAGTGTAATACGCAGTCTATAATTAATCTTGCAGTGAATCGCGATGAAAGATCACCACATCATTGCCGCTTGACTGCATAATGGTGACTTGCTTAATTATCTTCATTAAGCAGTTGTGCCATCGGGAACTAAGACGAACAATTTCATTCAAAGTTTGAACATTGGCATTGGAAAATACCAAAACGATATAATATAATTGACAATTGTATGTTTATTATTATTATTATTATTATTATTACTCACGTCAATTGAAAAATATATAAAACTGAAAGAGAGTTCATGTAGAAAAAAATACACAAATATATATTAATATATAATATTTGGATACAGAAATTTAAAAAGCTTTTTCCTTAGAAACCTAAGAAACTTAAAAACTTTATTTTATCGATTTTCCAAGAAGTACTTTCTAGAATATTAGAATATAAAGAAAGGTTAATGTACTCAAATAAAATGATTCGAAAATATCATAAATTAAAGTAAATAAACAGTTTAAAGACATTATTGCATCTCTTCAATAACGTTTACAAAGTACATTATATGTAGTATAATCAATAAATATTATAATCAGTACCGAGAACAAGTTCATGGTATTCATGTTACGTGCAATAGTATTAATGAGAGAATAAATGTTTATTAATTCTCACAAGTAACCGTCTAAACATAGAAATATAAAGATAGTCTGTAATTGACTATCTTTATATCTCAAAAACTATTATACATATATTGCTTAAAATAAAAATTTTAAAAACCAAATTTTAAAAATCAAATAATGTTTTTTATTTAATTTTTCGAAAATTATGTATAATACTTTAAATCACAAATTTTGGGACACCCAATGTATGTTCCAAAAATATCTTATTAAAGATAATTTTCAAATGTTTTTCAGAAAGTCTTGAAAAAAATTTTTAAAGTGCCAATAATATTTTAATTTGACGCTTTAAAAATGACAGAAATATTTTAGATAGAAATATTTTAGAATATATTGTATGACAAAAGTTTATTCATTTATTATCTTAAATAATATCTATCTTATTTTAAATAATATCTATTGAAAATTGATAAAAAATGATGCATACACTTTAAAAACTTCTGAGAAAAAAATTCAAAGTAACATTAATAAAGTTTATCGAGTTTTTATTAGAAAGAAAGGATGATTAACTTTATTGGTTTTTCATAGAGAAGTTATGTTACTTCTATTATTTATCGATTGCTGTAATGACATTTTAAAGTGCTGACTCTTTTACTTTATTATACAGCAATTTGATTAGATAACAAGACTATAATTCAATATATGTAGATATATCATAGAATAAAAGTCTGTAGTAAAAGTCGAGGGCGAATAAAACAGGAATAAAAGAGTGAAAAAATTAATCGGTACCGAAGATCGAAAATGACCGTAAATTTCGTTGGACCAAACGTCCGATTGAATTTTCCACAGAAAATCGAGAAATTAGAGATGAACGAAGGGAGCGACACAGTCGACACGATCTCGTCGTCAATCGTGTCGTCGTCGCGAAAATTTTATTACAAAAACTCGAGAAATTAACTTCTCGGTATCATTACGTCGCTCCTTGCGCAATGCCATTATTAACTTCGGAGTAAGCGAATCCCACCACTGCTCGTTACGGTATAAAGTGCAGCTGGTCGAGAGAGAAGTTAACTCAGCATCTCGAATTATTTAGCGCGAGTCGGAACTTGAAGAGATTCCAGTACTACCGCTCGAATCGATCGAACGAAATCCATGAATTGGGAGAAACTCTCGGCAGACATTGTGGGAATAATTAAAGCTTCACGAATAATAAGGTGGAATCGAAGAGACAATAGAAATAGAGAAATATAGAGAAATATAGATAGAGAAAAAGGAAGAAGAAAGAGGTAGCAGAGAGGGGATGAAAAAGGGGAGTTAAAATGATGAAGAAACAGCTCGTCGAAACGAGTTTCGAATTAATTGGCTCTAATTCGACACATCAGCTGATCGATGACATTGTACATTCCGATTATTAAACCATTGCGTACCATCACTTGTGAGCGGTTCTAATTAGTCTGCTTCCCCCTTCTGCGACCTCGCAACACATGCTGCACTGTATTATAAGCGAACATACATACATACATGTGCTTGATGATGCATTTGCATATTGGTACATGCAAATGCATCATCAAGCGGCGCGATATTACAGTCATAGCACGATCTTGTAACCGAGTCGTATTAATAAAGATTAAATTTGACATAGACACGAAACCATTTTTTTTCCAGCATTTGTTTCATCTGTCGCATTTTCAAGCCTTTGTTCGAGATTTTTGTCACTTTATAATTATGCAAAGAATTATTTGTACATATTATGTATAAACTCCCAATGAAAATCTTTTACAGAATCTTTGATATTTAATAAAACATAACGCTTCAGACTTTGTTTTGTTTTTTATAAATATGTTTTTTTATAAATATTACATTAATGATTCAATAAACACAAATTGTTGCGTTAAAATTCTTTTATCACCCTGTAGTTACTCAAAAAATTATTTATATGTATTGTACAAACGAAAGTAAATGATACGCATCTGATTTCCATTTAGAGACCATTTAGAACGCAATGTTCGATTAGGTTGAGTTTAACCACTACAGGCAATTACTACTATATATAATATAGTTGATAATAATCTCTTATACGCAAATGGTATTTACACTCAATTATTAATTGGCTATTTTAGCAAAATGTGGAGGCATTATACAAACGTAACCGTTAGCAATAATCCATTCACGGGCAAGTAGATAAGAACTAGTTATGGTCAGCCAGCACCACAACCAAACCGAATTACCGTCGTACGGATGGCATTACTTAGATAAAACATCTCAGTTAAAACTTGCTCGCGTTTGTATCAACTTTTTAGAGATTGTGCGCAATTAAAAAAAGAAAAACGTGAAAACATGAAAATATCGACAGAGATATGATTCGACGATGCAAAATTTTCATCGACATAACTTTGGATGTAGGCACGTTCGTGTTGGCTGCCAAATAAAAATAGTCTAACAACAACAGATGGAGTATACGACGGCAAAAAACGGCAAATAAGAATAACAGATGCGCTGCGTGGAAAAATACACGAGGGAGGAGAAAGACCAACAAAGCCGGATGCCGGAACCGCCACGGCAACAATGCGGCGGGACGTGGACGAAATAAAAATATGGGCTATCAGAATAACGCCATTTCGCGTGTGAACCGGGAGATTAGAGGGGAGGCTTATACAAGATAACTTTAAATGCTTCGGACGAGCTAAATACAATTGCTACTTTGTAACGTGATAAATTCTCGCGATTTTGCACATCGAAATTACTGTCCGGCGAAATCGACTCTTGCTTACCTTGAACAGGATCGAGATACCCAAATTCATGAATGGCTTTGTGAAATCGATCACCCTCTCGCGCGCGTAGTTGATTGTCATCGAGCCGACAGCGAGATCAGCCCTCTGCGAAATGAGAGAAGATAATTAAAAAAAATATATATATATATATATATTAAAAGACGAAGATACACAAATTCAAGAAATTTAGAGTAGATGTTCGTAGACATGTTCAAAATCAAAAGACATATTTAAGACGTCTTTAAAACGTCTTTTAGACATATCGCAAGATATAAGCGAGTCAACGTGACATAATGATAATAAATCAATAATCAGTGGAGATGGCCAAATTCCATTTTCTTACGATTTGAAACTTAGATTACATTACCAATAATTCATTGTTTCTCCTATCACTCTTTTGATATATATTGACGTAACGGTCTAATATGATTTATTATTCTAAATGTAAATTTCATAACATCTTTGTATGACTTGTACGTATGCTTCCCATTAGATATCGTTCTATCTTTGTTATTCCAGTGAATGTCAAGAAAGAAGAATAATACCTGTATCGACTTGTGTCACTAAATGAAGAACACTATTCTGACTTATCACTAGTATATTATGATTGATACGAGTGATTACTGACGGCTTATTGTAGAAAATCCATTTAAGATGTATTTAAAACGTCTTATGTCTTGATTTTGGACATGTGTGCTTTCTAGATTAATTCTAATTTATTTGCATTATCGAGTCAAAATGCAGACTCGATAGCGCTGCTTTTGAAGCCAAGCTGCTCTCGAATTATTCACTTAGTCGCGTTCGACAGGTGCTCGAGATTATTTAGACACGCGCGACAATAGAATAGCTGACTCGGCAGTAGTCGACGAGGAAAACGTTGTCCTCGATTCAATGAAGCTACCTCGAAGAAAGAGCTCAATGTGCGTACTTTTGCCGACGATATCTAACTGCTTCTTCAGCGTCTGCGAAAGCACTCGCTGGCGTGCGCGGTGGCGCACCACGAGACGGCAGTTTGCCGAGATTTATTTCCGGCTTGCGCTGCACACAGAAAGCGTGGATATCTGGATGGAAATACGCCCGATAGGGAAATCTCCTGTCTTTCCTGCACGTGCTCCGCGCTCTGTCTCTATTGGTATGCGATGTTACAAATTTTCTATAAACGTTCTGTACGCAAACGTGTACGTTACAGAGAGAATTCTGTTGCGCGACGTAGGCGAAACATGATTCATGCACTTGTCAATTTTTTATATTCGCAATGATTTATGTGGCAAGATGATACGTAATATCTATTTTACGTCTCATATTAGGTGTAGTAAAAAGAAATCCATTATTTTTCCATTCAATTTCATGCAAAAATAATGGATTTTTTTTTATTACACCTAATATATTTAGTCCGGAAAGTTAGGAGATTGGATTTCAATCATAATAGATTTCAATCGAATGATGCGTATTAAATGAAGAAGAGATTTGGCATTTTCTTTTTTCTTGATTAAACTAGTCTGATTAAAAAGAAGAATTTTAGCAGATTTTTTTTAAGCAGTGTAATATTCTCTGAATGTTCATATCTCTTTTTTTTTTCTCTCTTTATTTTTCTTTCTGTATCTTTATCTTCTATTATTATCTTCTATTATTATCTTCTATTATTATTTTATTGTTTCTGAATGTAATGTTCTGTTGTAACTACATGTATAAAATCTTAGCGTTGGAAGATATCTTAAAATATTCAATTAATAGTGATATTTATGTCTGTTTATCCATCTCTTTCTCTCTCTCGTATTTTAATTTTCAGTATTTTCTTTTGTATTCTGTATTTATACATTAATAAATACATTAATTAAGAGAAGCGCCAATTACGATCAAAGTTAGATATCGGAATAATATATCTTTGTTTTGTATATAATACATCTATATTTTTAAATAAATTCATTTTAGATATATGACCGCAAACCCATTACTTACGGACTTATAACACAATCAAATTAAAATAATAATCCTTCTAAATTAAAAAGTAATCGGCGCGCAGTCATACATCTGAAATAAATTTATTTAAAAACACATAAATATATTATTCCAACACATCTAACTTTGATCGTATATAAATGCCGCTTCTACTTAATTGATGTATTTATATAATCCTATTTTAATTTTATAATAATAGTAAATAATAAATTTTGTGATTGGATTATGAATGAAAAGCTATCATTATTGATTTCCAATGAAATATATAATTACAATTTCGTTTTTATCCTTTCACGCAAAAATTCAATATTTTATATACGCATTACTCTGTATTACAACTGTCAATAGTTAAACCGTGAATGGGAATGGTGATACATCTCACGTACAATGGACAGCCGAAATGGTCGACATCGACGTCGCATAAAACGAGATACTGGTTCATCTCGTGAAAGATATTTCGGATTGGCGGCGTCACTAATTCGCGCGTGATTTACGTTACGCCCTGTGCCCATGGATGACGGTCGCAATAATTTGTTGTTGCGTGTTCTCGCGCGATGACAGCATGGCGCCATTGCGGACCCGCGATGCATCGTGCCGTCAATCGTTTATGAATGTACGAGCGATGCAGTGTATGTACAACGCATCAAATGTGTCGAAGAGAAATATGAATGTGAGAAGCTGGTTAAAGCTGCAAGCAGAGATAATGTACCGGAAAAAGGGCGATATCAATTTACATAGAATTACCGAGAGACATGAGAGTGTCGGATATTAATATGTATCCGCAATATGCTATATGTATATCTATCTCATTTATTTAATTTAATACTTCTGTTGAAAATCACTTTTGCCGATTAATAATTTCGATGACGGCAGTGATATATTGTGAGCGAGCTTCGTTTTTCATTTCATTCATTCATTTTTGAGTCGTGTTACCTTTTCCCGTGCAGCCGACAAACGATATCCCATTTATCAACTGTGTTCAGATAAAAATGAAACATCAATATATCATTCTTTTCAAGGAAATCCACGCGAGGGAAATTAATATCTTGTGTAACATTTTACATATTTTTGCCTATCAACGAATACCTACTCCAAAACTTGTTGCGTTAAATTACAAATTAGCATGATACACAAAAATTTTATTTTATTAAAATAATATTTCTATTAAGAGAAATGTTTTTCCTATTATATTATATTATATTTTCAAAATAATACCACTCGCTTTCTTTCTCTCTCTCTCTCTCTTTTTCTCTGAAACGCAAAAGAATCTGGGTAAGAGAAAATATTGCGTAACATTGTTGTAAATATTAAAGGAATAATGGTAATCCATTTCCTTGAATTGAATAATATTTATTATTTGTAACTTTTGTTATTTTTAATTTACATGTAAACCAATCCATTTTACAAAATCCATTTCTGTGGTTAGTTTGAAAATAAACAACATCTATATTCACATATAGCGCTTATTTACTTGATAAATAATAAATTAAAAAATCAAATTTATTATACACTTTTCCTAATTAAATTAGTTAAATAACTGAAATTAGATCTAATTTGATATTATGAATTTAATAATGTAAAAGAATTCTTGTTATATCGTACATTAATTAAAATATTGTCAATTAAACATAGTTCTAATCATCGATTAAAATTCTTGACTGTATCGGATGTCTCAAATAGGATAGAGGTAATCTTAATTATACATAAGTCGTTAAAATACGATACGACCGCTTCTAGGCATATTATTATTTTTTATAATCATTTTTCCGTCCTCGGTTTCGCCATTGCGTTCGCGACGACTGCAGCGAAGCGAGTATTATTAATGATCATCTGACAAAATTAATACTGCCGTCCGGATAACATAGCGCCGGTCGCTGTGTAACGTCCACCGGTCTGCGAATCCCGACGAAAATGAGAAATTTCACGGACTCTCATATCGCGATTCTTCATAATTCCATGAATTCCAGCCCATATGTAGCATCATCGTATCGTTGATCGCTATATTTCATTCAGAATCCCGAGATATTAAACCATTCATAATTGTAATTTTCCTGAAATTAGAACGTAATTATTCCGTCTGCGTAATCGATACCTTAGTCCTTGAGCCCAGCACTCTCTTAATTTAATTTACGAATATTATTTCGTTTAATTAAACGATCATTACGAACATTTCGATTCAAACACCGCGTATCTTGTTATCCGTTTGATAAAACCACGAATTTTCCTCGTTGCATTACATTAATATAGTGTGGAATTAATTATTTCTATACAGACGCTCAGTTTCCGGCGCACATATACGCAGGATTTATACATTATTCATGATAAAAGTGCGCCCTTGTGTTCCGCAGCAGCCGGACACTGAATCCAATCCAGAACTTCGGGATTTATGGTGAAAGTAGTTCTCTGGAATGTAGATATCGCTGCTAGAATACTCGACTCATTATATCCTACTTTAGTTTTCCCAAAAACGAGTGCGTCTTTAAGAAATGTACCGCGACAAAAAAGTATGCGGTCTATGAAAAAGGACAAGCGAATTTTTCTTAGTTCGTCCCTCGAAAGAAATTGTAAAATATTTATAAAATACAAAGATTTATCAATCTTCAATTTATATATATTGCATCGAGTTTGGCAAGAGATTATACTAGTTTTAATTTCAATAAAAATTCATTATATTGGAAATAAAATCTTTTCTTATGTCTCAAAAAGCATTTGATGGAAATATTTCGATGGCAGATTTGGACTTAGCATCGAAAATTATCCAGAAACATCTTCATATGTTCTTGTAAAATCATGTAAACTAATGTTATCAATTGTATCTCATTTAAAGGGAGAATACTCTTTTATTACAAAAATCTTAGGACAATTACAAATAAACGAAAAAGAATGTTCAAATTCTACGTTCAAATTCTCTACTGGTGCAAATAATATGTTAGACTATTGTGATCACTAAAATCTAATGCTGTTACATGTGTATATATATATATATATATATATATATATATATATATATGATGATACACGTGGGTTTAATTTCAGCACAAGGATTACCTGTAACTCCAAGTTCTCTTTTCCACTGCGCTATCTTTGCACGGTGCCTGTCGGCACCGTGGAGGAATTGTGTATGCATTGACATTGTTATCACGGCGTTGTGCATAGTTGTCGTTGCATCTGCTACAACCGTCAGCGAAATATTGAAATTCGGTAGAATTGCGGAACGGAATTGCGCGCGTATACGGCACTTAATCAATCGCCTGTGCGCGTGCGATGTATAATACCTTCCTCTGAAATATAGACATAGTCGGCGGGCGACGATGCGCGGGCTAGTTTCATGCTTTCCTAGTAGAGACGCGGTGTCACCCGTATACGAGCTCTCATCTCGCATCTGTTCGTGATTTGAATTGCAAAAGCGAGCGGTACCCAAAGCGTCTAAGCCTATGCGTTTAACGCAAGCGAAGTGCACGGCGGCGATTCGCTCGAGCCTATCACTAGCAAAATGGCATGGCTTCCTCTATCATCGCGGCATATCACGCTATGTCGTTCGTAGGTAATCCTGCGGCCATCAATTTGCATGATTAATGCGCGCTCATATACATGTGGGGAGATGCGAACGGGAGAACCTTTGACCTAAACCGTAATCGGTGCGATAATTCATACGATAAAAGGAGAGCTACAAGTAAAGGAGAGTGTTATGTTTTGACTATTTCCGGCATTGAGAGAAAAAGTTTTGATAATTATAATTATTATTATAATTATTACTGCTGTTATGTTAATAATGATAATTGTATATATAATTTTATTAACAAATATATATAGCAATAGAAAATGAGACTCTAATTATATTATTAGTATAAAAATAGTTGCAATTACTGTAAATTATAGTTAAATTTTTATAAAAAATGATTTTAAATAATTTTTTGGGATAATCATACAATATAACTCAAAAAAGGTGATTTTAAAACGAAAATAATAAAAACGACATTTGATCACGTTTTTAAGAGAATATTTTTTTTGCTACATTATTTGATTAATTAAGAAATTTTTGTTAAATTGAAAAAAAATTTTTTCCCTTTTCTGAGAAAATTTGATGATATCGCACATATTAATTAGTTTTAACTTACTTAAGTACAATGAAGTACCGTTTATCTTAGGAAAACATCAGGAAGATGAGAAAAGTTGTGATATATCAAAGGCAATAAATCTAAATTATTTATTGATAACAAATTGTTAAGTATCTAAGATTTTATATTTTTTATATTATGATAAATTTTATATATTTTATATTTAATATTATGTATAATTTGTAATATCTCGAAACTTTTATTTTTGCTAAAAAATAGCCAGAACTCAACATCCTCGGTTTATGTAGTACGTTTCTATAGGATTTCTTGGGATTGGCAGGTTAATGCTTGTACGAGTGACATTACCCATATCGCTCAAGAATCACATTTCCTCTTAAACGCCGATACTTGGTCCCTATCTCTGTTGAAATTCGCTTAACTACCCTTTGTTATATCTATCACTGACTATCAAACTGTCTCACGACGCTGAGAATCAACAATCTCCAGTATAGTAGACCGCACAATGTATGCTTCCGTAACATATAAATTATACCGTCGTATAATGTACGCGTCAGCATCCTCTCCCACTGAAAGTTCCCTTATCTCGTAACTACAAGAATTTTTCATGAACGTTTATTAACAATAAATAAGATACTCGGAAGAGATTTACATACAAATACATGGAGCATTTTAATTATTTCAAAGAAGGAAAATCGAAAATTATTTCTGACAATCGCCATAGTTTATATAAGCGGACGATTCAATTTCCTTTGATTCCAGTAGGCTGTGTACGTCTCTGAGATAATTCGAATGGAACTGCAGCAATGCACACGGACGCATATCGCACACACTCACCTTATCCATCAGTTGGCGAACTATTCCGTTCCACTCGCCGGTCTCGTAATCGTAAACGCCATACTTGCCATCCGGCACGAGTTCAATCCTGTAGGTGAAGCCCACCATGTGCGCTATCTTCTTCAGCAAGTCGATGCAGAAGCCTTCGTAACGCATGTTTCCGCTGAAATTCCCCTCGCTCTTCAGCATTACATACGGCTGCTCCTATGGGGATCATAAAAAGGAGCTACCGTTTTTCGCTTCGTCTCCCTTTGCTATAGGATTTCGCTCGCAATTCTTTTCTCTCTTCCTATCTTTCCTATCTTTACGTTAGTCTCCGGTCGCCAGTTCTCCCGCCCATTTTGTTATCCTACATCTTTTTCACAAGATACTACTATCCGCGCTAGAACTATCGATATGGTCAACAACAATGTTTCGCGAAACGATAAAGCGTTCACATGTTTGCGTCATGGGAATTTTATTACGGACTGGATGTAAATCTTCTGAGTAAGGATTGGTAGAAATCAAGTTTCACAACTTCAGTCTCGGTTCGAGAAGATTAGGGAAATTTTGGTGCGTCGCTTTAGCTCTTTCGCCGAGGAGTACGCATTACAAATTTAATTAATGAATAATAGATGAACGCATTTTCTTATAATCGTGTTATAAAATTAGACTGATAAACTCACTTACTTAAATGAATGATAAATTGAATAAATGAAAAATATTTTATATTGTAAGAATATATACAATCTTACAAAAAAGTTTGATTACAAAGTTTTGTGAGTATCAAATCAAATTAGGGGAGATCGGAGTTCAGTGGCACAGTTTTCACCATTTCGACATTAGACTTTAAACAACTAATCAATATAATAAAGAATCTTTTTCTACATTTTTATGCCAGGAAATACGATTTTGTACACTATATATTTTCTTTGTAGTAAATAAAATACAAACATGCTACATTGTAATCAATTTTCGATAATGAAGTGAAGAAATTGATACAGGTATAAGTTGTCTTTATGATAAACTCGATAACTTTTCCATTGTTTCTTTCGTTTTAAATATACAGAACATAATGCCAACTTGTGCCAACAAGCCACGATAACTCCTATATTTACAGAAAAACAAACTCTGGAGTATTAGTTACATCCTATTAAATTACCAACAAAATACAATTAATATTCAAAATAGCCACCTTTAACTTTGATACAAGCTTTAAAATGCTTCGGAAAAGCATCAACTGTGAGGCTGCGCCTCTTTTCATAAATAAATCCTTTCAGGCAGCCAATAAAGCAGCTTTTAGTTTACCATCAATGAACATTTTTTGGTATAAAATCTTTAAGGTATTTAATAAGATGTAACTAATACTCTATAATTTATCTTTTTTAAAACATGTTACTATTTAGAGAGCAAAGTGAAGTTATTTGTTATCATTTTGATTCGATAAGTACATTATGACCCAACTTTCTGATTTCATATATGTATAAAAATATGCACAAAGATTTAAAGATTCGGTGCATAAATATTCTGTTAGTTACATCGCAAACGTGATGCAGCGAAGTGCATTACGTCGACTAAAAATTACCTATGCTTTTTCGCCTCTAAAATAGTATTTAAGAATTTCGCATAAAAGTTTACGGTCATCGTATAACCAAAGAATACCGGGATACCACGTGTGATAGCGAGTCGTGCATGTATCTGTAACAGTATGGACAGCTTTAATTGGTATTTACGACGACATACCGGGCATGGCGAATGCACTTGCCTCGACGTGGACGTTCGATGGTTCTCTCGATGCTGATTACCAGCTAAATGGATTACTCTTCGATAGACTATTACGTTCAACACTCCCACGAGATGTGCTCTGCAAGCGTAACTACACGTCGTAGGCCTCGGAGACTCAGGTGCGAGAAGGCCAATTAACGTGCGTGATATTACGCCAACTAGACAATAGCTTGCCAAATAAATCTCATGAGTAATGTCTTAGATTATTATTTTACTAGTAAATAACAATTCAAGATAAATGTGTCATTTGTATAATTTTACTAATCATATTAAATACATCGTCCGATCGTGAAAAATTTAGTAATACGTATCTAATTTTTTATTAACAGATTTCTTTACTTCTATCATAGTTAATTTTACACAATAATTTAATAGTGACTAACTTTTCTTGTCTTTCGCACATGATAAAAAAGTCTACGATACCCAGCATCGCCATTAAAAAATAAGAAACAAAACATTTTTTTATCAAGATCGAGATGTATAGATTCTCGCATGCAGAAATGGTGAATTAAATCACCTGATAAAACGTTGATACGAATACTCGATCGAATTAGAAGTAACGCCGGCAAACAATACAGGAAAACGAGAACGAGAACGAGAAAAATTATCTGAAGAATTTCGATAATTGCAAACGTACGGAAGAGACGAACGTGCAACGAGGGAGAACTTTCGTTCCACCGGACAAATATTATCTTCACCACGAACGAGTGAAAATATAGACAAAAAGATGCTCTCCTGTAGATGTGAGCGTTATCGCACGGTCGTCGTATATTCAGACATGGAGAGTTGGAAGTCTATGCGCGGGGTCTAGATTTAAATTTAAATTCAAATCGGCTTCTTGAAATGCAATAAAGTAGCTTCACTTCATGAAGCTTTCCGCCATTTTAGATGAAAACGGGGCCGGTGACTGCCGCACGACGGAAACGCGAGAGATTTAATTAGAGGGTATGTCGAGTAGATTTGGTATTTACGAGCCGCATATGAGAATTTTGACCGGATTAACTGCATATTGCAGACTATATAGAGAATGCATTTGGCACGCATTAATTAAGCCGCGTTGAAAAGCGGCGATAGAAAAAAAGAAAAACGGAAAAAGGGAACGTGCTAATCTGTTCAGATTCAACATTTATATACAACATATTTTATAATGTTTTAAGCTGTTAATATTTTTATCCTCGTTATTTAATATTACTACTTTTATGATAGAGGATT
>Ga0157363_1000944_pt1 | contig 23228 bp, 6 predicted proteins | sample AttsexASBM1_FD_111477 | JGI IMG/M metagenome (GOLD analysis project Ga0157363, IMG submission 111477) | Fungus gardens microbial communities from leaf cutter ant in Ribeirão Preto, State of São Paulo, Brazil - Atta sexdens ASBM1 | ecosystem: Host-associated > Fungi > Mycelium > Unclassified ... | reverse complement strand
TAATACGACTTTAGTCTGTATTATCCTTCTCGTATTCTCGTCGCGAAATGATCACACTCGCAAGTCTCGTCAGCGGGAGGAAGTGACGTAGTTCGTTCACTGAAACATCGATCTTGCGTTTCGCCCTCAAGGGATATGCTCGTCGCTTTACAACTCGCCGGAAATGACCGGAAGCGTTAAATTGCGCGATCCTTAGATGAAAAAGCACGAAAGTGAGAAAGAGTGGATGAGAACCGAGAATAGTAAATCGTCAATGAAAAAGAATCTTCTGTCAATTAAATCTGGCGATCACCAGTGGTTCTTTTGACAAAATCAATCGTACAAAAATTCAATCTCATTTTTTCATTTTTTTTTCTTATTTTTCCGTCCTTATCCAATCAATTTTCAATAATTCGATTCTCATTCGAAATTGTCTTTAATTTATTCGTTATTAGCTGTCGCGACTTGTTTTCAATCAATTTTGTAAAAAAATGGAAAAAACAAGCTTTGAAATTTATCACGATACTGTTTCATTAATCTTTGTATTAACGAGAGAGGTAAGAGATAAATAAAAGTATCAATCGCAACTTCATATTTAATAAAAATTTATTTTGAACGTTAAGAGATTTATGCAATCCTGTAGGTATATCCGTTTTACACTACAGCCATATATAATATTACATTCATTACAGTTGCGCTTTTATATAAGGTTGTGTATAAAAGAATTTAGAAATTACAAATTCTCTACATCGTTGCTATAACCTGCGCAGATAAACAGGGCATGTTATTTCGTGCGTAGCGGCACCGATTTTCGCAACTTTGTTTATTCGCACTGGACATATCTGTGGATTTTTCGTCAACAACGTAGTCGCGTTACATCGGACCTCGATCGCTGCACAGCATTTATTTTTTTAGCAATTGATAATATATCATGAAATGTTTACCTTTATGCAGCGTTATCGTTGCGATAGCTTTATCGAATTACAATATTGATTCGATCTACATTAAAAATATTGTAATTATGACATTGTAAGAACGTGAATTAGGATTATTAGTTTGTGAAATTATAAATAATCATGCATTTGACTAAAATAGTCATACATGAAAAGAATGGCTTTGATGAAATGTCTAAAAATTCAGCTAGATACAGTACTGAAAATAATTTTATTTGAATTAAAGTAATTATGTAGGACTTAAATTAGTTGCTAGAATGTTAAAACTTACAATATTGTTCAACATGCTGTGTCCCACATAATTATTTTGACAGTCTAATAAAATTATTTTTAGATTTGTATCTAGTTAAATTTTTTGATATTTTAATTTTCTTATCTATAAAATCTTTCTTAGTTTTCTCTTGTACGAATGAATTTGTTTTTAATTGAGTACGAACGACATCGTAAATATATCCTTCGGTGCACTATGAATATTTCATATGTGGATATTACCCGATTGTGTCTTTTATTTTATATACCATAACATTTTTAAAATAAAAGCACATATATTGAATTGTTACCATTATATTCTTAATATCTAACGTTTTAATTTAAAAAATTATTATATGATCATTTTTATATAATATTTTTACGCAATATCATTACGTTATATATCAAAATGTATAATATGGTATTGAAGAGTTAATATTGTTAATATCACTTGTTTATATCATAATTCCCTTCTTTTTCATTTTTTAAATAAATACTCGTTTAAATTTTGATCGCGTAATTTGATCTGTGAATTTATCCGTGTTATTTTTCCCACAATCAGTGGATTGCCACTTTACATTCTATTTTAACAATCCAATAAAAATGTCGTGAATCTGCACTAGTCCATCACTTCATTTTATAAACTTTTACTTCGTAAAATAAATCTTCTTTATGTCGGGAAACATATATGTATTTATATGGTACATATACATATGCATAAAATATCCGATTTCTCGTTACACATCTATATTTTGCACAATAAACATGTTGTGTATTGGTTACTCTACAAATTTATTCAACTGATTGTTGTTTTAAATGAAATGTATCTTTTTTGCGTGCTAGAAAGTGTTTACGTCCACTAAATAAAATTGAAATATTTGATTTATTGCTTTGTATTTACTTGTATTTAACCCATTAATTGCATTTATTATCTTATGAATTTGCAATTTTTTTTTAAATAAAACAAACCTTTTCTACGAATATAAAAAAAGAGAGAGTTAATAAAAGAATATCTAACACAGATAACTGTATGCAGTTGTATTTGATAAGATAATGATTAATACATAAAAAAAGTCGAACATTTGAGCTCCAATCTGAGTCATCTACAGCAACATAAAAATATAGAAAAGATGTAAACGATATTATAACGACTATTATTAGATGTCAAAGGAGCAATACGATGACACAATTCCTTGAGTTATACATAACATTTTGTTGTTTTTAATTTCCATATATTAAAATATAAATCAATTCATTTCTGTTAGTTTCTAAGTAAACAAACATCCATATTAATACTTTTAATAATTTTTAATAAAAAAGAAGGGAATTAACAAGTGATATAAACAAGTGATTAACAATATTAACCTTCCAATGCCACATTATACAGTTTGACACGTATATAATGTACACATTTAATAAATAATAAACTAAATTTCAGTCAAATAATATTATATATTGGATAGGAACAATGCTAATCTAAAAAAATGATTAAAATTACTCAATTAACATTATGAGTATAATTTAACATTATGAATTTAAACAATGTAGATAATATTTAATTTATCGCGATACAAAATGAATTGTTCATGAATTGTTCATGAATTGTTAATGGCTATCGAATAATGACGTAATCGGAACGATAAGATGTTGCCTCGACGGGTGTGCGAAGCTCAGTGCGAATAAGCTGCATTGTTCCCGCACAAAGGATACCATCCACCTGCCGCGTTTCATAGATTTCCCACGAGTTTCACTATATGCACGCGGAAGACCCGAACATTTTTCTCTCCGTGCACCGTCATTACTTTCATATTCGCGATCTTTCCTTCGACGATGCGCGAAATCTATCGTGAAGAAAAATGCATTGCGGGATGCGGACAATTTTCCGTTATAATCGGTTGATATCTCACGATCGATCGCGCTCCTGTCTGTTTGCTCGCACCACGGCTTTGCTCGTTTTCCTTGTGAATCCTGTGGAAATCCCGTCATTGTTCCGCCTTTTCGCAACGACGTATCTTTCTGTCAGAAAGAATAACCCGCGCAAAAGAACAGAAAGTAAAGCTTCTATGGAGAGTTGTCGCCAAAATGATTTCAAAGAAACGTTTGATAACTTCAAAAAATACCAATAAAAGTTACGTAAATATAGAGTATAACTATTTTTTGTTACGTAGCGTAGAGTAAACAAACCTTTTCAATTTTTTAAAATTATCGTGATATCTTCAAGCCTGTCAAAAATAGATAACGAATAAAAAGAGATTAAATTTGTGAACAAATATTTTGTTGACGCAAAACTTCGGTATTGTACGATTGTTATATTTATCTTGATCTATCGGAGGTTTTTATTTTTTAAATTTGTTCTTCAAACTATATATATCACTATACATAATATTAACATAACAATGTAAAATTGATTTGTTAATTAAAGTTGGAATTTCAGTTGATGAAGCTTAAAACAGTTCATTATTCAAGATAAGAGAGAGAGAGAGAGAGAGAGAGAGAGAGAGAGAGAGAGAGAGAGAATTTTGAATCATATTTATTCTTATAGTAATTCTGTCAAACTTGTTGGAAGAACATTTATCGTCAAAATTTTCGGAAAGGGCAAAATACTTGATAATATTTTTGATGTGTGTTGTTCAGAATGATCGATTGACTCTGGTTTTGAATCGTAGCTTGCCCTGATAAACCGTCGATCGCTGTTAATCCGATATCGTAGTACGCGCCAAACGCAGTGAAATTAACAATAAACGCGTCACGCGTTATCAAACGTGGTTGTTGCTGCTAAATGCCAGCTACACGTGTCGATGCTATCGCGGCGTGAAATTTCACTGAAAACGATTCGAATAAAAACGTTACCCATCTAGAAATGTGAAATTCCATAGATATCTGTAGTTGAAGTTTTCAACGTCGTAAAATCTACTTTTCTTGAGCTATAAAAAGAAATAACGATATCTTTTTAAGAAACAAAAAGCAAATATATTTGATATAAAATTTTATTGATTTAATAGATTTTAATAGCTCTGTGAGAGAGGAAACACTACTATGATAAATGTCTGCCTAGCTGGTTCCCCCCTCCCCCTCGCAAATCTTAATGAATAAATTATATGATAATGCGTGGAGGAGGGATGGGAGGCAGTTAGGTAGACGTCTATGATAATTATGAATAACATATGCGAAGTGAAAGACAGATATAAAATTTATATACAATTATAAATAGAAATCGGACCAATAAGAATAAATAAGGGAAAAACTGTCACTCTATATGAGGTGAAATTTTTTATTATAAGTTCTTTAAAGTTTAAAGTATAAAGTTCTTTGCACTGTTTTAAGATGCTTATTAAAATTATTAAATTGATCAATATAATTTATAATGTTATGTCCAGCTTTAGTTTATGGCCGGTATCATTTCTTATATTTCAGATCTTCTAGATCTATAATACAGTCTTAAAGTATCATGAATCAATCACAGAGTTGCACTAACATCTTGAAATATTACTTAAGATGATTTAATAAGAATGGAAAACTGGTCTACGATTGCGTTTCAAACCAAATTGGTGCGCAGTTTATAGAATTAAAAAATGTATAATCTAAAAAAAATTTGTAGTCTATGAATGAATATGAATTATTAAGTGTCAAGATCTGCCACCAGAAATAGAATTTATATAGTTTTATAAATATAGTTTGTTTCACTTTTCTTTTACTAACAATAATGTATTATTTATTGACAGGTTATTGTCTGAGAATCGAATGAGACGCATACTACGTTAGGATGGTACGAGGGTGAAATCGCTAAGAGACGTTCGTCAGTATGCTGCGGATATTGATAGTGGTGACGTGCATCGAGATATCGACGCTCGCCAATGCACAGTCGAAAGGAACTACTTCTTTCGATAACGATGCGAACAGCGATGAACCTGAGCATCCGAGTGAGTATAGACATATTCCCCGAAATTTAAAAATATTAGATATATAAGATATATACACAAGAAGAAACGATATTTATCATCTTTTTCTCGTAACGAATATAAATTATATGCAAAAATGTTTTGATACGGTAACGAAATTACTTGTTGTTTTGCTGTTTGACTTGTCCATACATTGGCGTTATGCAAACTAATTATTTAGAGTACACGTACTTAGTAGTTTGACCGAATTTTGAACTACCTATGTGAGTGACGGTTAACTAGATATTGACAAATACGAGTTCAGCTTAGTTACTACACTAAAACCTGGTTTAACTACGTGTAAATAGTACCTGTCGAAGAAAGGTCATTTGATTCTCTGGTGAAAGCGTCTGTAGAAAAAACGAGTTGATTACGGAGAAATTCAAACATGCAAAGGATGATTTTGAAGTATCTAAAAATTTAACTAAGATACTAATAGATAGATCAGAAAATAATTTTGTTGGATATTAAATAATTATGTAGGACAACAAATAAGATAAAAATATTCAGTGTTTAAAGTAAGAGAAAAGTAAAAAAAATGTTAATGGGAATCAAGTGCGGTAATTAGTGCGCAAATATTTAAATTATAAACCTTTAATAACTGATCACTTATTTTGTTAAAATATTATCAGATTCTAAGTACAGTGATCAAAAACTGTGTTTGAATTTCAATTTATTTTAAAGTCATTTTCAGCGGAATAAAATTAAATGAACAAGTAAAGCGACAAAGACAAAGCAAGGTAACGTATTTTACTCATGTGAAAGTATGCAGAAGCTAAAGGCCAGCATCTCATTGTTCAAAGATTAAATTTTCCTTGTCCATCAGAATTGGTTAGTTGGAAGGATCAGGAAAGCAATCAAGTATGTAGAACGCTTAAACATAATGAGGAATATTGCAAAAAGTTTTGATATTCTAGTAACCAACTTGACATCCTACATAATTATTTTGATAGTCCAACAAAATTTTTTCGTATTTGTAACAAACTAAATTTTTACGTTAGTAAAACTTTTCCGTGTGTCGAGTCCGTTGGAGAACACGAATGTGTTTTTCTTTCCGGTGCGAGCGTTTGTATCTTTCCGCATTGCATTTTTCCATACATACATATGTGCATGCACAACGAATCGCCAAGTACAATTCGGTAAAATGGCCACAGAAACGCATTTCAGTGCAAGGACGCTTCCTTTCACCAATTTATGATGCGGAAACCGGCCGTGGTGATGGCGGAACGTCGGGAGGGTAAACCACTCGTGGAAATTGCCGCGCGTGAGCACGGAACTTTTTTTAAATTTATTCGTGTACCGCTTGCTGGCGAAATGAATATCAAGATTAACGTTCAAAGCCAGTGAAAAGAGTGAGGCATAGAGAAACGAGAACGGAAGAACGATTCGCGCTAACTTCAACGATGAACTTCGAAACATATCGAGATCGCAATTACCTGTCGCCCACCCACAACTGAAAATCGACGGCGAAAGTTGCGAAGATCGACCCTATATAGTTGCTTTAAATTTCCATACTTCACTTTCGCGAAGTTCTCTCGAGAAGTTTGATGATCGCGTCGACAAGAGTGACACTTCTTCTACCCCGAGAGAGTAATTTTCCGTCTCTCATTTTATATACCGCGGGGCTCTCTAGGACGCAGTCAATTCGCTTTGAGTCGTATGAATATATTTTTTTTTTATCGATGCTAAAGGACGATCTTTTATATCCTGTTTCCTTTGGCTTGTATTTTCTGTTTTAAATCTTTGAACGCACTTTTGTCCGGATAAAAAGGACGTGATATATATTTTTTATTTTGATTGTCTACTCTTTATTTATTACAAATATTTATTTAAAAATCTCTTTCGTCGTTTACATGCGAAATAAATATTCAATTGAGTGAACTTTTTCAACTTGGAAGATTCTTAGTGTCTTTCATTAAAATAATTAGTTAGAATAAAAGCAATACTAACGAATTATGAGGCCTCGCATGTCGACTGGCCGTTGGAAGTTTATACTGGCGAAAGCTTAGCGTACTTTATAAGTTCCGTGTACGAGGCCAAACTAATTAGATATGTATGAATAGCCCGAGCGTTGGTCGGGGACATATAATTAATGCGGCCCGCTGGCTAAGTGAGAAATTAATTATAATATGGAAATTGGAGTTGTGTATGTTCTCTCTCCTTCTCTTTCCCTAGCTCTCATACTTGTCTTCTCGTTCTTCTATTATTACACACTAAACTCTGACCAGTCTGGCCTCTCATGCAAGCTTCCATCTTTCGACGCAATAGAAGGAAGATTTCTCGACGCAGATGCAACCACGCACGTTATATATCGTGCAACAACATATAACACTTACGATGCTCTCTTTTGGAGAAGAAAATCTCCTTTATGTATGATAAAACCATCAACTCCTTGGGACAAATTCATCGCTGCATGTGACCGTCGACATCGACACGAATGTCACGAAGAAAAGTTTCATACAATCTGTTGTACAGTCAGAATTTAATTTTATTGCGTGATTCCGTCGTGTGCACTACGCGAAATTAAAATTGGCATAACTATCTTTTTATTTACCGTTTAAACAATTTAATCCTGAAAAGTAATTTGTAAAGTTATGATGAGAGCTTATTTTAACTAAATCTAAACGTACTAATTATCAGATTAGAGATCATGTAAATAATATAAAAAATTATTTTTCTGCGTATTATGTATAATTTTTAGATAATTTCAGTTTTGTACTGGAGCATTAATTTGAAAGCGGTAATTATACATATTTTGCTTGTAGATAAATATCGCTAAATCTAAATTAGATCTTGTAATATGTTCTCTTATTTATTTTCATCGTTATCTGGCAGATACAGTCTACAAATGTATATGGAATTACGTACATATGTCTTTGGGAAACTGTTCACTTTGTCATAAGCATATTGTACTTTCTGATTATTCAACGTTATGTAATAATGATGAACAAGCGGATTCATATTCTAGTTTCCTGCACGCTTTACATGTCTTCTCTCTCGAGGATATATCATCAAACAGAACATCAAATTTCAATATATAACAAAGTTATATTTGAGAGATAAATTGCATTTATATGCGTATAATAAATTTTTATATCTTAAATAATAAAATTGCTGACAAGTCCGTACTTGGGAAATAAAAGAAAGAAACTTACTTTTTACATAAGAAAGCTTACGAAAATCCAAAATTTTATAAATTTTATTTTGAAAATAAGTTATATTTAAATAAGTAAATTAGACATTAAATTAAAACAATATATAAATATTCTGAAAATTTTTTATAAAATTTTATATCTTATTTTTAAAAAAATTTATATTTTTTATATATATTTTTTAAAATTTTATATCTTTTTGATTACAATTATATAATAGTTAATGTAATTTATCACAGATCTATGATTTTGATCTTGTTGTCTTAAATACATAAAAATGTTTTTCGAGAAAAACGTAGAATAAAACTAAAGAAATGAAATGGTGGAAAAACTATGGATACATTGTAATTTAAACTTGCGGTAGGTCGGCAAAGAGAGGATTTCGACCGGAATCGATTTATTTTATCGGTTAACTACAGGGGTTAACGATAATCTCGTTTCGTAGCCGAGCCCACAAGAGTTATCCTCGTCAATAAGGGGCAAGTTTCGAGCGAAGCAACTTCTACGGGCTACCTCAGTCGAAGTTAACGATAATCTCATTGACGAGTCTGCGACACACACAGTCAGAATCCGTCCGATGAGTTCTGCAATTTTTGGGATCAAAACCGCAACGTGCAAGAGTGCTATAGGATCTCTGCTTGTTAAGGAAGTTTGTAGATAGCAACTCATCATGAACGAAAGTACGTTGCTCTCTTCAGGATTTGCTATAATCTCGGCACCGTCGATCCTTCAGTTCTTTTGAGAAATGCATACCTACTTAAATTTTGAATGTATATATTTTTAGCTTAAAGTCCCTGCGTAATTATAAAAATATAATTATAAAAAAATTAAGATATCAGAAAATTTAGAATTCGAAAGTAGTGCAAATATGTATATTAGCACAACACGCAGTGATTTTTAAGCTAAAATCTTGTTTAAACAAAGTTTATTCAGAATAACATAATGAAGAGTTATTTTGCTTTCGAGTTGAACTTTTTGTGTCTTAAAATTTTATCTGTTTGTTTTTTAAATATGAAACTACGGAAAAGAGAGTTTGGCTCGAGAAGCTAGTGAATTATATAACGGAACAACACAGAAGCTCAAAATCTCATTTTCATACTTTGACTCTTAGGTGCGAAACTTATTCGATTAAAAGCTTGAGGCTCGAAGTCGCAAAAATGCATCGCGGTATTCGGTTCGCAAATCGAGGTCGCCGTGGTCAACAGGCCCCTCTCGCCTGTTAACGAGTTCGCGAGTTTGCTAAAGTCCCGTCTTGGGTAGCCTCAACAACGAGTTGGGGATTCCGCTTAACTCGTTGCTTTGGTAAACTCGAGGACACTTTGTTAAGCTTAATCTCCTTTCACGGTTATTGGGTTCCGCTCTTTACGAACAAAAGGACGCGAGGTTGTCAGAGGAGGACTTAAATCTTTCGGGATATACTGGATATGCTGACAGTCATATTGTACAGAACTACGCGGAAAATTCGTTCCGGATTTTATTAACTTCGCATACTTTTATAGAAATTGAAATAATCTCCATAGCAATATTTTCTTTGTATACTATTGTAGTAATTGAGAGATTCTTAGCAGAAAGATGGCGTTTCTTGTAGAGAATATAAAAGCGGCTTCACGCTTATTACTGGACGAGTGAATTTTCATTTAAGATGCAGATTCATTTAAATAAACCTTTCAGAGGTATATAAAAGGTCATAACGGTGCTGTTTCGTTTTATATAGTTAACCATTCATATTCTATTCAAGATTGAATGACTGACTGAATCTTGAGAGAATATACGATTAGAAGAATGGATTTTTAATTATCTTTTCTAACGGAAAGCATCCCTTCGGGAAAAGAGATTTTAAATACTTTTTACGTCGTACTTAAGGCGCATCCTGGGAATATGGCATGCATAGCCATTATATTACCACGGTCTGACAGCCGGTAGCACGGTCTTAACGATTATCATCGTTTTAATAAAATTTTACTTCATCAGCATCTCATAAAAAGCGGTTAAGAAAGAAGTTTCTGCTATGAACGATGACACAAAAGAGCTAACTTGATAAAGGACGCCTTTGTGAGGCCAAACAGATGACGTGTAGGTGGTTAACATTGTACTCCAGAATTAAAAATTCACGTTTTTGTGCAGTTAAAATATATTAGTAAATAATTCTTTAAAAATTAGATTAATGAGAAATATGAAAATTATACAGGGGTCATGTAATTTTTCTTATTTAAAAATTAATTATTTTATATTTTTTGGATATTAATACAGTAATCGCTTTACGTTTCATTTATATTATGTACGCATATTTACTATGCAATTCGCCGTACTTCTTTTATACATTCAATATGGAGTCAGAGTAGAGAACAATTTAAATTATCCAATAACAACGTACTGTTTTTGTAAAATCACGTATATAGATAATGTATTATATTGGCATTTCCAAGATCGATATTCAACAAAACAACATCTTAAACAATAGCATATAAAAAGTATCATATTTTATATATACGCGAATTATTATATTCGGTCATTAATTTCAATACTTCTTTTCTCAAAAAAAGCCATTATCGTCGTTTTTTCAAGTATTGGTAGAGAACATAGTAATATATAATATTGAATATATGGAATATAATAATATAGTAAAACACCCTATATATATAAAATTAAAATTATAACATATAATTTTATATAATGTTTATATAGAATAATTATTATATTATTCCATTAAATAATGTTTAATATGGAATTAATTAAACAATATGATATTTTATAATTCTATTAAAGGCATTATGTTATACAATTATATTTAAAAAATAATTTTTTCTCTATTTTGCATTGCGACCATTCGAAATAACGACGTATAAATATAACATATGGAAATGTCAGAAAGTATTCGATATTCTTGCAAGCTTTCCTGTTTAAAATGCATGTCCGAAAAAACGTTCATTGGTAAAAGCAAATACGTAAAAATCTTCAAAAATGTCACGATTCTCTGATACTGTCAAAAAATACAACGTCAGGAATCCGCAATAGAAATATCAATAGAATCGAAAAGTAGAAATAGCAATAGAAATATCTTGCCTATTGTGCGTCTTTACCGTATATATATTCTATTTACTCTATAATATGATATAGGTACTCTATAATACGATATATTTCGAATTGCGAGTCTCCGACTTGTCAAGCACACTCAATGTCGTGCACGAAAATCTCGCGGATTCAAAATGTGTGCGGATAGAAGAACAATAAAAGAGCGGTGCATTTACGTGCCGTAATTTAGGTCGAGGTGATACAGGTCCCGCGATAAATGCATGGCCCTTTAAGTGGTCGCCTCGTGGCGGCGTCAGCGTGAGAAGGATCCTCGTGGGGAACCTAGTAGTGAAATACGGCAAAAAAATTGTCCCCACGAGGATGCCGCGAACGAACAGGCTCGATTCAGATAAAAATTTCCGACGTTTGTCACGCTTCTCTAATTAAAGGCGCCAGGATTAATGACGGCAATTTTCCGACGAAACCTCTCTGGGCCGATTGCTCTGTTTAACCATTCGAATTTCTTTCCCGCGTTCTCTATGTTGTTCCGGAAGTTCTGGCTTACCAGGAACACAAATAGCGTTGGTCATTGTCGTTGTCCTTGTTGTTGTTTCGTCTGCCCAGCCACATTGCAACTTCGTCAGTAATTGCAATTGCACCGTTCTCTTAATCTTAACTACGCTCATGCGTGGATAAACTTTTTGCTTTTACGTGGAAAGTAATCGAATGAGAAAGAAGAAGTTGAGGAAGAAAAAACGCGATCATGATACATCGGTTAAATCAGTTGACATAGTGGGGCAAATAATGTGGATATTCAACGGTGTGCTTTTTAATAATGTTACAAATTCTTTGTAACATTACGATTATTAGCAGAAACAAATAACTATTGTTTACTAATAATATATTAATGATTTGGATTTTACTTTATGCTTTTATCGTGAGTAAATACAACAATTGATAACGCTCAACAGTATTTTTATTGATAAATGTAAATGTATAAAAAACAATATTAATATTTCTTTCTGAATAATATTTAAATGTTTGCTATAGCAATAAAATTACGTGAGTGTGAATATTGTAATTATTGGATTATATAAAGTTTGCATATTAATTCAAATCGCACTTTAATAGTGCAAAATTGTATAAAAGTCAAAAATGCATAAATCTCGAAATATCCTTATTCTTTTTTAATATATCTTGATAATCAAATATTAAGATTAAAGCAAACTTTATCTAAAAGTTAACAAAAGAATATAGTTTATTACTTATTTTAATTGCTTAAAATTTGATTTTTTACAAAATATTTTATTTGTATACGATTACTCTTAATTTTGTCTTAGAAACTTTGTTTCTATCACACATTTTTTCAATTAAAAATCTCCTTTTGAGTAAATGAAAACACGGCATTTCCGACCATTCGGTAATGTTTTCAAGCGGATATGCAGTATTGAGAATCGTATACGAGATAAAAAACAAAATAATTGAAATAGATTCCATTAATCGAGATTTTTTGCGAAAGCTCGTGAAAGATAATTTCCCAATAGCAGTCATCGAGCTTGCAACTTCATCAGCGATTTTCAGTACATTTGCGTAGGAGATTAAAGTTTTCTACTTGAATGGCGGATCGGATGGAATTGCCACGTAAAAAGGCGCACGTACATTTACAATCCAGCTAAGCAAAAAGGCCGCTTCAATTTAATCCGGACGGTTACGGACAATTTAACATTAATACTCAAGGGCTTCACCCTGAAAAAAGTTACTCCTATCGCTGCAATAAATTAAACTTCTCGTTCTGCCATCGGCATAGGGCTTGTTAATTTTTGCATTCTCTTGTAACATTCGAACTATTTCTTATAACGCGCGGGATACATATTTATCTGTAGATACCTAGGGGAGTCGACAAGTAAGGAGACATTTGTCTTTTTTCACGTTATATATAGTTCAGAAACACCATTCGGACCATATGGACCACACATTTTATATATTTTATACGGTGAAGACATAAAATAGGAAATATTTTTCAGAATAAAAAATTTCGCGAATAAAGCGCTTTAAAATAGAAGATAATCAAATAAAAAAGAATGAGCTGATACAAATTTTTTATATCTTTATATTTTATATTTTATAGTTTTATGTCTGTTAAGCAGAAATCTATTAAGCCTATTTAGCACAGAAAAAAGTTTCTTTGTGCTTTTATTTCCTTTATTAACTTTCAACTATTTTCTCGTGGACAAGTTAACTGTAATGTTTTAATTTAATCCGCATGTTAAAACTTCTCTGGCTATGACAGTTGGACGAGATCAAAGTTACAGCTTTAGATTCGACGTGAAAATATTGCAGTTCTTAAAACTGATTCGCCATGGAAGACCGCATTAGTGGTCGAATTTGTTAACATGATAATTTATTTAAATTTTTACGAAACGTAAATCCACTGGCAAACTCGCGAGTTTGTATGCGTTAAAACGACGCAGTCGGGTGTGCTCGTTCTAAACGACGTTACGCGTGTTCCCGCATGATATTATCAGCCTTAGCTATCACCGTGGTGGCATCTAATGACATTCGCCATGTCGCAAGACATACACTTGCAGCTAGTTTCCATCATAAATGGCCTTCGTACCGCGCACACCGAGTGCGGCGTGTCTTACACTCGTGGTTGTGCGCCCGGTTGTTCATTACGACGATCAGACGCCTCTAACGAGTGTTTAAACTAAGCTTGTTAACCAGCCACGGATGAGCAAAGGACCGCGTTGCAGTGACACGACCTATCGGATTTAAACGATCTCCTGATTTCCGACCTAAAAACCGCGATGCTTTTGGTTTCGCCATTCTCTCGTGTCCGCACCTTCGTTAAAAAAGCGTGACTTTCATGATTTTAAACTATGCTCGTTAACGACATTGGGAAACGGAGCACGTGAATGGAACAAAGATTCTTAGATATCCGTAAAACATTGCCTGCGTCATCTAATTTATTTCACTCAAATACATCTGTATCTCTTTATCACATTGTATGAATGTAATTTCATTCATATCTATATTATTTAATAGTATATATTTATATCTTATATACGTAATAGACAGGACTAAACCTAAGTACAACTAAACGGAGGTGATGATTCTTTGTGCAAAAATAAATTGAAATTGCAGAATAAACTTTTTTCGTCTGAGGTTCTATTTTCGAGAAAATCAAGTTTGGGAATTGCAAAATATGCACTTATAATGAACATATGGCAAAATATTGTAAATGTTATCATGTTTACGTTACGTTTACGTGACTTCATGAAGCATCAAAGAAGATGAAAACAAATAAATAAATAAAGGATTAAAGAAGATGAAAACAAACAACTGAAAACAAACAGTTAATTTTTTTATTTTATTAAGAGAGAAAAATTGCTCAAATAAAGTCTCGGACAAAAAAGTTTATTTTGCAGTTTCAACTTTTTGTACAAAGATCACCTCTTCCTCCTCTCGTCCAGTGTACTACAGGTTTGTCTTTATCTTGTATAAAGATAACACTTCAGGAAAATTAAGAAAATATTATAATGACTATAAAAAAATAAATATTGTACAATATAACAAATTGTTGAAAGTGCTCGTTAAATTTTAAATTAACGTAAATCTTGGTAAAAGTAAAAACTGATATTGCAAGGGAAAATAACTTCCGTGAACGATGTGCTAACTACTTCAACAGTATTGTCATTATACTCTACAAGGTTTGTACATTATTTTACGTGATATTACAAGGATGAGTACTATAATGAGTACCTTGTTAAAGTTTCTATTGTTAAAGAAGAAAAGCGTTTGCTTCGGCATAGATTACTGTTGTAAAGTTGACCTCTTGGTACACACGCTCGTCCGGAAATAAACGATTCATTTATAGCGAAGAACTTCAGAAAACAGGAGACTCATTTAACAAATTTTGCTCTACCATGATTGAGTTTCGTAGAGTTCGTAGCATGTTATGTCAGCAATCTAATGCAACTCGACTATTAGCTGAATGCCAGGCGCAGCTGGTGAACTCGGGGGGAATCGCTTCCAGTGTCGGGCAAATATTCAAAGCTCAAATACGAACGTGATGGACTTAGCGTGACGAGAATTAATTATTATACATGTTGCATCACAATTATGTCATATGCATGCATTTTGAATCGTAAAATATAAATAGTGAGGAATTTTTTAATGAAAAATAAAACGCTAACATTTTTGAAAAATTATTCAAATAATAAAAAGCATTCCAGTTTAAAAACGAGAAAGAATCAGTGCTAAGGGAAGTAGTCGGCAAAATTTGTGCACCGCAAGAAGTGCTTTTCTCATGCCTTTGTGCTTAAAAAGTCGTCATCGTTCTCGAATCTGCACAGTGCGATCAATTCTTCTTTCTCTGCTTTGTGTGTATGATATTCTTTTTACAATTCTATTATTCTTTGATGTACTCGTGGACAGTGATATCGCCGCCGAGATCGGTGACCAGTGGTGGCGCTTTAGCGCTTCCAGTAGTTCCGGTCGAACCGACAATTCGCGCTGCGGTTTATGAATTACGAGACGTGATCCGCGCAAAGTGACAGACCGGAAACAGAGAAATAAAGATAGATAGATAAATAGAGAGAGAGAACTAGAGAAAGAGAACGAGAGGAGAAAAAGAGAATAGTCTAGATGGGTGCAAGCGTGATGACGTACATCGTCAAAGAGTCTCGGACTAACTCGTAATTAATCGAATTTCGCCCGCGGACGCACAGCGGACTATTCCCGCGAGCTGGTTTTCTATCGCCGTACTTTGTGCTCTGTGTTTTCCAAACCGAGTGCCAACCGGCTTTTAATTGATACATCCTGCTCGTTAGCCATGCCTACGGCTCTATCTCTTTGCTTCTCTTTCTCATTTTCATTGTTGTCTCAAGTGCTCCGGCGGAAAATCTCGTGTGTGTGTGTGCGTGCCTGCGCGCGCGCGCACACATACACACCACTGTGATGGTTAGCTATTCATGCCACAATGATTTCTTTTGCTTAAATTTAGTCAATAAATCTTCTCGGAAAGGTACAACAATCAAATAAATTATTAAAGTCTTGTAAATAAGCTCATATTTTCATATCGTATTTTATTTTTATGACATTTACAAAAAATATATTATTAATCTTTGAGTTTATGTTAGTTGATCGTCGAAATTAATTTTAATTTATTATTTATATGTAAAAGAGATTTTTTTTTCTACTTGTTTTCTTGAATGTTTTTAAAATATCTAGTTGGATTAATTAGAATTCTTGTTGAAAATGAACGAATCAGAATTCTCTGATTAAATCTACTAGAATTCTTGTAATAACCGGAATTCGGATTGATATAATTAGAATTTTTTGATTCGTCCATTTTCAATCAAATATTTTTCTTGGTGTAGAAATATGTATATAAGCAATCGATATACAATCTCTCGATAAGAGAGGTATTGCACTTGATACGAAAGAAGATAATTTTCAATAAAATTTAATGGTACGGCTATTATTCCATTTCTCCTTTTCTCAATAATCATATTTCATATTTACGATCGCTATACTTTAATCGCGCAAAAGTCTCCTTCGCATTATTCTAAGTGTAAAGAACAGGAATTTAAGTAATTAAGCGCCGAGTTAAATCTTTCTCAAGAGGAAATCGGATTTAAATTACTCGCACGGACGCATTCGAATTACTCGCGCCAAATATTTCCCGATAATTACCTTTTCGTAAGACGCCCGCTGCCATCTAACGAATACCGTAGATGATAAAGAGAATTTCCAGCGGAACTCGGACCGCAGTTCTTCGTAATTCGTCTCAAAGGTGATCGGCACGCTTTCGCTTCTTTCGCGAGGGAAACTTAGCTTGCACGTATATCTCCAGGCGGGGCACAGTAGTATAAGTCCACCAATGGATCGCCCCGAGGTGTCCGAAGTTTTAATTAATCGAGGGTACGGGCCTCGAGGTATTTTTATTAATTTTCCCTCAGCTCTTTCTCTCTCTCTCTCTCTTTCTCTCTTTCCTTCCTCTTTTTCTTTCTATAGTATCAGCGTTGTTCCGGACAACCTGGTCGAGTCAGCTCCAACCCTCTTTGGAGACTTGTAGAAGGATAATTGTGCCGAAGTTTTAACGGTGTACGCGCAAGTCTGGGCAAGATTACGATTATCTCGAGTAAACTTTCTACGTATCTCGAAATACGCGCGACGCAATCCACGAGCAAACGCGCTACCGCCACGTCGTGAGAATGAAAAAGGATGACTATTGCGATAATTCTGTAAATTATAGTACACTACGGGAGAGTGTACTTAACTGATTTTTCTCGCCAAATTATCGCGTTCTGCTACCGCGATGAGATAGATATATAGAGGTAAAACGATTCGAGGTAAAACTCGCGTTTCAAATTATAACATGGAGATCATTAGTTACAGGAAATGATCTTGATGAACTTTCGATGTTGACAAGTTTTGTATAAATTGGAAACCCGTTACAATTTGTGATAATTATGTAGCGCATGATTATAATGATTATGCCGACGATAATTTGGATTGGCTCTGAATATTAATGTGTGCATTATATGTATACGAGTTATAAATCGTGGAGTGAGATGAATGACGTGTAAGATAAGCGAACGACGTGTTCTGACCATTGCTACAATCTTCGACTGAGTAGTTACTAAATTGCAGTAGCGAGTATCACGTTATTAGATTCACGAGTGGCAACCATTAAGATAACCGAGGCTCGTAATATTGCAATGGCGATTAATAACGATGATAGATTTGTCGTGGGATTTGAATCTATGACCACCCGAGCTGTAGCATGACGTTTCGTGCGATGCACATTTAACTATTTATGTGCAGTAACTGCTCTATTTTCTACTCTACAGACAGTGTAGACAAACGACAATGTAGAAAAGTTTTTGTAATATAATCAATTATTTTAACATGACTCATCCTTTTAAAAAAGCTTTTATAAAGAACATATTGAATTCTTTTTGTTTATAAATTTTTATCTTGTTTCTCTTTAAAAATTGTGAGATATTTGAAACTATTTATATATAGAAAGTACTTTATAAAAATATGTACAATAATAGAAAAAATAAAACTACAAAATGATTTAAATTAAACTTTGAAGTTATAGAAAATGATGAAATATTTGGGTCATACAAGATGATTAAATATGGAACTTCTATCTGTCAATTATAAATTAACATTGCAACTAAAAAAAAGTTCTATCGCATCAATAAGATTTTAAAGTTCAATTTATTTTTCATTTTTTTTATTCTATAAAATAAAAAAATAAGATACGCGATAAGTGTAAATAAAGTGTAACGAAAGTAAAATGATGCTAATATTCGTATAAATAGTAAACATCAGTATTAATTAGAATTATGTAGAGTCTAAAAGCAAATGAAATGAATATGACATAACTTTGTCGTCAATCATCATATCACGAATGTCTCGCATCGCGGGTATCGATCCGATAAATACGGAGAGTATAATGCGACGGTATATGCATTGCGTGAAACTTGCACGGTGTCCTGGGATTTCCAACCTAATGCAGAGATTGCTGAGAAAAGATCGCATCGGATACTCGGAACAGTGCGGAATCGAAGGCATCGACAGGCATTTTATAGAACGAGTTATTACAGAAATATTAATATCTCAAAATCAATAAAGTGAATATTGAAATATTCTTATATTCGTAATAAGCTAGATGTTATCATTGAGATTAATTATTTATAACATAGCTTTCAAACAAATTCTTATTTTATTGTCAAATAATAAATTTTAATGTCGCAATTAGGTATTATTAGAAAATTACATAACTATAGATAAAATATTATACAATATATTGTACGTGATGTTTAAAATCCTAAATACCTAATGGATGGAAGCGTAATAACGCTTGTGACCTGCAGGCAATATTTGAAATTCATTATCGTTGTATAGCATCTGCTATGATTAATTGATTATAAATTAATATTTACGTAACTTGACGAAAAACGTGATATTACGAGGTAATTTTGAAAACTCGAGCGAGATTGTACTTGTAATTCCCACTGACTTGACATTTACGGAGATCGTCGGTCGGAAATTCTGAATGTATCGGGAGAAATCCCAAAACGTTCGCCCGACGTATAATGCATTTCCTGCAATAATGGCTCTCAAATAATTTAGCCGCTTTAATAATGCGTCCATTAATATCGTTACTTTTATTATATTATCGCGCTCTGATTCAAGCCCGCACTCCGGTGCACGATATGCGCCACCCCTGAAACGATATTCCGTCCGTTTTTGAAAAATTCATGGATCCGGCTAATTGTGCGTTGGGCGAGTTTATTCCTCCTATTTCGCCGCGTTTCGCATAATAATTTGTCGTGACGCAGTCCCCAACGAGCGCGGCACTCGATGCAATTAGCTGGATTGCTAATTACGACTGTTTCTTTGTTGTGTCGCTTCGTTTTTCGGCCAAACTCATTTTCCGACCACATTGCGCCAGCTAGACGATAGTAGAAAAATAAGATAAAACGTGAGGTTGTTATTCAACCTATTTAATTATTCTTATAGCTTTTCTTATATATATATTTCTCTCTCTCTCTCTCTCTCTCTCTCTCTCTCTCTTTCTCTCTCCACCCTTCTCTCTTTCATTAATTCATTTTATTAACAAAATATTTATTGGTATCTATTGATAATATCATTCCCTTACTTCAAAAATGATATAATTCAAAAAATTATGTTTCCCAGAAAAGAAAAATAATAATTTTTCAGATTGACAGAAATTTATTGATTAATTAAATAATATCGCAAATATACTCTTAACTTAATCAAATGTCGTTTTTGTTATTTTCGTTTTACAATCTTTAAAAAACTCCTTTTTGAGTTATAATGATTTTGATGATTTTTTTTTTAAAACCATCCTTTTTAATTTGTAGTGATTTTGATAAATTTTTATGAAATTATTATAATTGTTTTGGTGATTAATAGGATAATATTTACTTACTTCGTGTGTATTTTTGAATATTAAAACAAAATTCTAATTTTAAGAAGTATTCATCTATTAATACGAGCATGATCTCGCCATCAGTTTCTTAATAAAATTTCATTTTCTTAAGAAGCTATAATTTAGAAATCACAATGATGCGGTATACTGTGATACGTGCCAATAAATCGTTAGTAGGATACCCGAGTTCTCTGCTATCGTGTTCTATTTTATCTCTTCACGCTCTTCCTTCCATCTTATACATTAAGACGACGTTGAAAGAGCAGCGATTTTCCGCTCCTAGGTAATTTTAATTAGTTTCGAGGCTCATTAATTCTATATTGCCGTGCAAGAATGATTTTGGATGAAAAGACTAAATTTGCGCAATATTATTTAATATAAGCATTGTGTTATAATAATATTCCTTTAATTATTTTCACACCTAATTATTTTCACTATGGATAGCTTGTGATCATTATATCGATTTAAACGAGTAATACCGAATATGTTGCCAACGTATGTTACATGTTGAAAGGATTTTATTCACGAATTTAGACTAAACTTTTTCATACAAACATTAAATTACGATTAATTCGTATATTCAGTTTAATCCAATTTAATATTTCTCTGATATATTGAATAATGCTGTCTGATATTTTGAAAATATCTGTTATATTAATCAGGACTTGTATTTAAAATAAAGTTATTTAAAATATATATTGTAAACAAAAAATTAAAGAGTTATTTAGTATTCTTTATTTTAAAAAACTTTTTCTGACCTATTTCTTATTTAATATTTTAAATAAATTTGTGATTTTATTTTATATTTCATATTTTAAATAAGTAATAATTATTTCACCGAGCACTAATATTAACACAAGCAATCTTAATTAGCATTTTGCGGTCCGTACGTTTATTATTCACCATCTGACTGTAACTACACTAAAGCACGAAATGAGCCGCATATTTTTTTTTACCGTAAACCGATATAAAAATACCTATTAAAGTTGAAGTACTTTGTTTTTTGTGTTTTAAGTTTTTATCTATAATAACTGTGCATGCAATAATAATTGTATGTACAATATTTATCAAGCAGAAGACTAATGCATTATGCCGGCGGACTGGAACGTCAAAATTCGCGCAATGACATTGTGCCGTCGGCAAACCATAAATAGTCAATGCTTATAGTAGCAGTCCAAGTTACGCTTATACAATTCTCGTGAGCATTATTTGTCCTTGTTTAATACTTGATAAACAACAAGAATGGAATGATTCTTAAGCGCCGCAAGTATGAATCGGATCGCAGTTTACGAGTTGGATGTCAATTTGTTTACTTCTTTTAAAAGATACTTTTTAAAAAAAAAATTAGTTTTAGTTTTTTTAAATATTCATTGTATGTCATAAAATCCGTTTTAGTATTTAAGACATAAAGTTTCATTTATTATATTTCCGAATTCTCTAATATTTGTTATATTTTTGAAATTTTAATGAAGTATAAATTCATTCTGCTGCATATTTCCCGTAGTGTCTATTAATAACACAGATTTCAATTACTCGAATGAGTCTAAACGTATGGATTACACGCATGCATATTTACGTGAATGTGCCTCTGCATCGAGAATAGGTTGGACGCATCGAGCGAGCTCTCAATCCAACGGATGCATTTAGTGCATCGTGATGACATGAAAAGGCGAAACCGATTTCATTCAGCTAATACCCTTTAGTTCCTATATTTCAAATTCCCAGTATGAATAAATCACAGGCTCCGACTACCGTATGACGAGTTTGATTCGTGTCGATCGTCCTTTTTCGCGAAATTGACAAGAAACGCAAAGTGTCCAGAATAAAATTTTAACCGAAGAATGAAATATTATATAATTGCAAAAGTTTTGCAAAAGTTTGTGGAATTATTGAAGTTACCAGAATTTATTGTAAAAAAATTTTTACCCATTTATTATTATAATGTTATTATAATGTTAGATACCAACTACATTATATCAACTCTATTTTTCGACTATCCAGTTTTAATTTATTACTTTAATTTTGAAGCATGATAAAATATATACATTTACTACTATTTCTTATTTATTTATAACTAAAAGAAGAGTAGCATTGAAGCTATATTGATTATACGTGAAACTTATGACAGCGAATCTGATATTTCTGAAAGTTTCATGTTATAAATGGCTTTAATTTAATAAGTGATTTAAGACAGTTTGTTCTAACGATACTGATTTTAATAAAAATTAGAAATGTCTGTTAAATATTAAATTTCAACCTCAATTTTGTATTTCAAGAAATACACTCAGTGTAAATACGTTATTATAAAGTTGCCAAGCAATATTAATGAACACATAATTAATAAATTTTACAATAAATTCTAATGACGTGTATGATAGATCTCCACAAACTTTTGTACTTAATATAGTATTTAATATAGTATATGTCAAACAATAAATTTTAAGATTGCAAATTATTATTAAAATTAGGTAATTTTATATATATATATATATATTATAGATAAAATATATTATAGATATAAATAGAGAATTCTTATCAATAAATTAGGTACTTATTTCGAACATTGATTGATAAATTTAAATTCGAACTGTTTTGCTACCTAATCGATATTCTTCGGAATTGACATGAGAGAATAAAATAGAATCTGTTCGGTCGAGGACTGCTAATTAAGATTAAGATAAATTATACAAACATGGCATGGCTGTCATTCCATTTATTCTTATCAACATCGATCGATAACTATTACATGGTAAATTTAATTTTAAACACGCAGTCATTATTTATGAGACTAAAATATATATATCATGAGACTAAAATAGGTTACATAAAACACTAAAGATAGAGCGCTCAGTGAGATAAAAGTAAAGCGACACACACACACACACACACACACACACACACACACACACACACACACACACACACCACACACACACACGCACACACACACACACACGCACACACACACACC
>Ga0157363_1000942_pt1 | contig 23264 bp, 15 predicted proteins | sample AttsexASBM1_FD_111477 | JGI IMG/M metagenome (GOLD analysis project Ga0157363, IMG submission 111477) | Fungus gardens microbial communities from leaf cutter ant in Ribeirão Preto, State of São Paulo, Brazil - Atta sexdens ASBM1 | ecosystem: Host-associated > Fungi > Mycelium > Unclassified ... | reverse complement strand
CGAGGACGATTCGGATAACTCGAGGATAACGTGGCGTAGACTTGGAACGCGGCCAGGAAGCAATACCTGGAAATCTGTAGACAACTCGATTTCGTTGAGAGACAGAGAGAGAGAGAGAGAGAGAGAGAGAAAGAGAAAGAGATAGAGAGAAGAGCACGACGTCGAGAAACTTGTTTACCGCGCTGATAATGGTATTCCGGCCGGTGCATCGCCGGCGGTCGTGTTCCACCGGCGCTGTTAATGGACTTACGACGAATCGCGGGGATTTACATGGCATTACAAACGCGTTTGCGACTAATCTCTCCTCGCTCGTGAGATCGGCCGGTCTCTGCCGTTGACAGTCCTGCTCGCTCCGCTCCTGTGCTCGCGCGTTACTCTATCTGCGGTCTCGGAAGCAATTTTCATCCAGATTAGCGGTTTCAGTCGTGTAACGTCATCCCCGATCAGCGCTGCCATAGAGATCTCGAGATCGTCCCAGCACGCTTGATATTCCGATTTAAGGTTTATTAATTTTTAGCAGAAGTGTGTCTCCGAGAGATAATACGTGCAATGAGACGTAAGAGAGATGTCTTAATATATAGAGACGTATAAATAATTACTTGCGCAACTTTACGAGGAAAGAACAAGAAGTAAAATTTACACATCCAATATGAATCTTGTTTTTGATCGATAACTTAACTTGGATTATGTCATTCATAGTTATTAAAAATAATCATGGGAGAATATGATATCATAATAACGTGAATGCGTATATAAAATACATCATGAATTACAATCTTTTTTCTTTTGACATTTCTCAACGAGTGATTTGAATTTGATATTCATTTTGTTGAAAGACTTATAAGAGTGCCATTACACGAACGTAATTTCGCTTGTAATAACGCGAATTTTCTCCGGGACGTTTATACATCCTACATTAGTTTATACGTCCCGCGTATCTTATTCGAGGCGCGTTCGGATCGATAAATTTTTCTGACGTAAACGCGGCTTTCGAACAGGCGGGCATTAAGTTCGCCGCGTCGTTTATCTGATCCTAAACGACGTCGACGTCGTCTTGTATCACCGGGAGTGGTAGTTTCTACGATCGAATAATTTGCTTGCATAATACGACGCCTACGACGCATCGCCCACATATCGGCCGCGGGTTGAGAACCCTCGTGCGCTTTATACCAGCTATTAGTGATAATTTGTTAGATCGACGACGGGACACGATCAAATACAATTACGCGCACGAATGCACGATAGCTTCACACGCACGTGGCGAAATCGTCGGAAAATTTTACCCTGTAACGAACGTTAGTTGTCCACGATGGCGAAATGCGTTAATCTAATCTAATGACTCACAGCGATAATTCTTAGAATCCGGCAACTGCCATTCATTTTTAGTTCCATTTATCTTAAGTAAGAGAAAGAATTATATTTCTATTGATATATATATATATATAAGTTAATGGGATTATGAATATATATCACACGTCAGTGATTTTTAGGAAAATTAAATAATAGGACGATTGAAATTCAATGGATGAATTGAACAGCGATGGAAATTTTTAGATTTCCATGCGTGATATTTTTTTCGCAATGCAGTGCAGCAGTGGAATGAGTAGGTTCACTTTGTACGACGAGTAATGACTCTGTTACGGTGGAAATTATGACGAGGCTCTCTTCGCGCCGGTCGCGCAGCTGGCAAGAAATTATTTTCTTGCAATGCCTTCCACGAAGCCTGCGAGTCCTTTAAAGCTCTTAGGGCTTCATTCCCGAAGGCCGTAAGAAGAATCGTACGTACCTTTTGCGGCGCTTGTTCTCACTTAACGAGATGCGTGTTCTCGCGTTGGGGATATAACCGGCCGTGGTTTTCTTACGATCGGTCAACGTTGTTTTGCAACTGGCAAGGCCACGCGAGTCCATAGCACCGAAAAATGTTGGACAATAAAACGCACGACGCTCGAAGCCCGCCAACCATTAGGTACGCCGTGACCATTTTTGTTCGTGTCGTTCGTTACGCGGTAAAATATTGCAGGATGAATCGAAATACAGAATAAACAGCCTTGCTTATTTGCAAAAGATACAGCGCATTGAAGAAAATGAAAGAGTAAAGGAGAATTACGCGTTTAATTAAGCGGAGAATAGGATTGTGCAGTGTGTATTAAAAAATTTTTTTTACAATCCTTCGCTATTAAAGAAGCGAAATAATTTTTCAGAATATAACTTATCGCTGCGTTTTACTTTGTAGTCTGCCTACGTATTTCTTTTTATGCTGAATGTGCTGCTATTATTTTTATTATTAGTATTATTACCGTTGTTATTGATATATCGTTATAACGATCCTAATTATGCACGTGCGGCACCGTACCATCGCGGACGGTTATTGTTAGCAACCGAAAATACAATCGAACGCTCCCATTAAACGTCAGCCAATTATCGTGATACCGTCTATTGTTACGCCGGATAAAGCGAATTTTCAATCGATAGCATGTGCTACCAGGCAGTAAGCCAACACAACGTGCAAGGTAAATCGTGCGCGGACTATCCAAATGGATTAAACTGCGCCACGTATTGATCTTGAGCACTTGACATTGGTTGTTCGAAGAGCAAATCGGGCCAATGATGCGAAACTTCCGTGGCATCGTGACATCCGGAGGGCGACGAACAAGGGATCAGGGTTCTCTTATTTTCCGCATAAAGGGAAAAGGAGACGCGGTCGCAGTCGGTCGAGTTCGCGTTTATCACGCTTTTTCCGAGGACGACAAAGTTTGAATATTCAACGGTTTCGCGATGGGGGAATTTCGAATGAGAGTCAGAGAAGGAAAGAGGGAGAGAGAGAGAGAGAGAGAAGGAGGAAAGGAAAAGGATAGTCCTCGAGAGGAAACGCGCCTCGGTATACCGGGACCAAGGGGATAAACCTGGCTGAATCTGGTATACATCCCCCAGTTTAGCAATTAGCATCTTGTATTTCAGATCCGGTGTTTCCCCGCTGCGGTCGCGAATTCGCGGGAAGAAAACGGACCAAGTCACGATGTTGCTCTGTAACCTTATCTCCGAACTCTATCCCCGACGTCAGACGATGTATAAATGTTATTGCATTCGCGCGCGAGCTCCCAACTAACCGACCAACTAACCAGCCAACCAACCAACTAACCAACCAACCAACTAACCAACCAAGCAAGCAACCATCCAACCAACCAAGGAACCAACCGCTCTCGACTCCCGACCGTAATTTAATGGAATTATTCGACGGAGTTACACGCTGTTTTATGCTCGCGTTGAAGGCGCCCGCTCGTGCTCGCACCACCGGCACGCCGCGCTGGCATAAATATGTATATGCAAATGCGATGGGAAATAAAGTGAAGAAAATATGGAATGATAACGCGACGTGTGTTCGCAAATTGTGTCAGCGCGCCTGGAGAGTCACGCGTTTTTCGATAACTCGTTCGCCTTGGTTATCATTTTTTTCCACTTCAACTATCATTTGTTTCCTCTGGGATTATTCAATGTTGCAGCAACGTAAACAATGGGATATTTTCGATAATGGATTTATGAACTGGAATATATAAATGAATAAAATATTCGAATTCTGATTTGCATCTAGATTTGTTATTCGACATCTCTGTCTGTACTTTAGTGTCAGATTATTTTTAGAGAGAATTATATTCCTAAATTGAAATACTTTTCTCTCAGGAATAAAGCGGTTTTATTCTCGCAATTCGGTGAAACGCTTTTCACATCCTCGTGTACCTTCATTTCTACGTAATAGACCGAACGTGGCATTCCCGCTATTCTCTCCCGCGTTCAGAATTTTAGGGGATACATTTATCGGGGCAATACGCTCGGCTGGTCTGGGGCTCATTACACGCTCAGTCACTTTTTACAGTCCGATGGAAACGCCGTGCACGATCGGAAAACCAATATCGTCGAAAAGCCGTGACATTTTACCTGCCGCGTTAGAATCGATTCTCCGCCATGCAAACGCACGTCCTTTCGACACGCTCGCGTTCGGAAATACCGACGTAGACAAAACTCGATCTGGGAGAGGGAGAGGGAGAGAGAGAGAGAGAGAGAGAGAGAGAGAATGGAGAGAAAAAGGTGGCTCCAGCTTTCCGACGCGATCCATGGCCTCATTTCCATGAATTCGGAATTACACGCGGCGATGTCACGGGTATTCATGCCGCACATGCCATACACCCCCAGACACCCTCTCGCGCGCGTATACGAACACGTGGAGCTCCCAGCAGCGCAGTAACAGCCGGTTGCTGGAAGCCCGAAGCGCGTTCAAAGTCCCTTTTAGCTTTCGGTGCTTTCGGTGCTTTCAACGCTTTTTCCGCGGAAGCTCGCTCGCCTGCTCAAATATTAAAATAAGCGAGCGAGAGAAGCGGAAACGCGCGCGCGAGCTTACAAAAGAGATTTTCCACTTTGCCATGGTAGAGCAAACCCGTTGAAACTTGGATGGAGGAGCGAAGGGAAAATACATCGAGGGATATGTTGAGATGCTTGTTCACGCTTTCTCTCCCTTCCAGACAAGTTTCTCCCTCGTCTTCTCTTCGCTTCCGGTATGAGATATACTTATGTCGCTGATGTAGGAAAGTGTCGATATCTTTCGATTATGCTGATCGAGATCTTTGATCTAGTAGTAGTAGTCTGATAGTAGTGGATGAAAGAGATGCTAATGGGAAATTGCTAGAATCGAGCGTTATGTGATTACTGCTTATTGTACGGCATATCTGCGGAATCTGAATTGCGAATTATATGATAACATTTAATCTCATTTCATATCGATCATTCTTATTATACTCGATTAAAGTTATGCAAGTTATAATCTTGATGAAATATGTTTGAAGTAAAAACATAAAAAGAAAAACACGGAGAAAAAATAAGGAGAAAAAATATCCGTATCTATTTTAGAACTATTAGTATCTCTCTTTTTTTTCATGTAAATTGTTATTACCACTATTATTACGTTTCAGAAAAGAAATGACGGTTTTATCTCAGATTCTTATTTATACGCAAATGATTACAATGCGTTTTGCATTTGCTATTGTAATTACTGACTCGAGAAAAAAGATGCAAAAGAACTCGTTGCATGCGTTACGAACAGATCATTTGATCCTTGATTTTTCTTTTGTTACAGGTACGTTCGCTGCATTTTTCTATCAACTGGTACGCCGCAACTAACTGTTTTGCGATCGTGTATTATTCCTATTTTGATCACGTATGTATCTTCGTGTACACTAACATCGATATTAATAATGAATGAAGTCGCCGCGCATATACGCTTTGTTCCGTCCGTTGAAAATTCTCGCACACGTCATCTCCATATCAGTTATATTAATTCTACGTCGTATTTTATCCGCACAAATTAGCATGCGTATCTTGCATTCTTGTACCGCGACGTTTACTGCACGACGTTTCTAATATAATCGTACTTTCTCACGCTTCTAAAAGGAGTTTCACTTTCGCGTAATCTCAGTTTATTCGAGCGGAGACAGACGTGCTTTGAAATCACTCGCTTGTTCAAAGCAATTAGCTTCCATGATAAGACAGATTAAATTAGTGGCACGTAGAAGAAATATAAGCAGTAAGACGTAAGCAGTAAGCAAATTAATATTTTTTATTCCGTATTGCTTATGTAATTTTTTTATTGTATGTTTTACGTTCTTGACCGTGATTAGCCGATTCATTGTTTATGTCTTACTGCTTACGTTTTTCTATGCCACTAATTTTATTGTTCACCGCGACACGCCTTTCAACGCAATTGAATTTCTCGATTGCAAGGTCGTTCATGAAGATCAGATGACGTTAACTGAAGGATTGTCTATCAGAAGAATAAAATTTATCATTATGGATCGTCGGCTCGTCTTGAATCATTTATCAGTTCGCCCTGCGCCGTTTCATCTTTCGTATGTGCTTATTTTCGGCGATAAGTTTTTTCGCGCGAGTGTCGAGTTGAATTACAGTTGGCGGAAAGTAAGCAGGTGGGACACAGTAGAAGACATTGTGAGGTGGATGACCCAGGTGGATAGAGGTTAAGAAGCGAGAGAGGAAGATTATAAGCGTCGCGTTTCATTTGCCGCCCTTTTCCTCGCGTGGAGGAGCTTTTTACTCCCGGATCCCGATTCTTACGGTAATATCCGTAACGGTGTCTCTTCCCCGGTGTCTCATGCCCCATTGCAACGCCCGTCGTTAAACAGATCGACTGTAAAAAAAGAAAGGGCGATTCCGCTTAAATTGGAGTTCGCAAGAATTAAGATAAAGCGTGCATATAGCGAGACAAAACTCCCGTTGTCATTATTCACGACGCGAAGATCCTCTCGCGAAGATTTTCATGTATAGAACGGCGATAATAAAAAGCGCGATTTATTCTGTCATTTTCTTAATCAGTACTTATATCTGGAAATTGTTTTACGGTATCCATATATATCCATTCACATGAAATATATTATTGATTATCTATAAAAATGTACATTCGCGGCGAAACAAGAAAATTGAAGTAACTATAATACTCAATTTTATTGAATTACATTTCTCTATCGATTGATGTGAGACTACATATCGTCGCTGTCGTTATCTATCTGTATCTCTATCTGTTTACTCACTCGGAAAGAATTGTTGGCGGACATCGCAATGCCATTTCGCACAGAGAGAGAGAGAGACATTCGTTTTTCCAGAGGGTGTTGGCACGCCGTTGGTTCGCCTCCCGTGCTGGAAAACAAATCATCGTCGGAGCACCAAAAATATTTATCCGTCCTCGCTGCACGCGACATCACTCGTTTGGTAAACATCTAAATCGGCCAAATAAACGTCAACGGAAACATAACGCCCTGTACTAGTTATAGCGTGCCGCTACAGAATTGTCTTCTCTGGTTACGGAAAGTTTTTATCTCGAATTGTTCATTCGATCAAGCGAGATGTTATCCTGATATTATCTCTTTCGATAAGTCTTGAAATATTTTGGATAATTTGAGAGAGAGAGAGAGAGAGAGAAGATACAAATATTTCATAATTAATTTAGAATTGTTTTCGCAAGATAGAAATAAGCTAATAATTTAAAAAATGTTACATTTTTTTATTATTAAATCTGCTATGATAAAAATAATAATAAAATATTAATTAACTAATTTTGAATAACTCGATATTTAAAAAAATGTGTAGTTATTGAATTTTATAAACATCAGTATAAATATATGTAATGTACTCGAACTCGTTATTTCTGACTTTAATTCTGAATCATACAATATTACGCAATTTCGTCATGATTATAATCGAGAGATACATGGATACCTCTTATTTAATAAATGCTGAAACCTTCTTTGAAGAAGATTTTTACGCGAATCTCCCCTTGGTTGGTTTTTATTTTATGCAAGGTAGGAAAAATACTTAATGCACGTTTCACGCGCTCCTTTTTAAGAAGCGCTTTTATTCTGATTCCCTTCGCGACCCAGCGAGCGTCCCTCGTGTTTGCCCGTCTTTTGTCGGCGATTCTTCTCCAAGGGAATGAGGAAAGGGACGGGCACCGAAAGGGGCGAGTCTTCCGGATGGCAGCCAACGGTCGCGAAAGCTTTTATGAAAGCTTTCCTGTTTTTGTGTTTACGCGCGAGAAGAGGAGATCGCGCTCGTGCAGAAAGGTCTGACTCGCACGCCATGGGGATGCCATAGAGATACGCCAACCGTTATCTGCGGCAGTAAATACGAGGATTATCTAGCCTGTTCCGAATGACGACGGTGTCGGTGCTGCAGGACGGGAGGGCACTTACAGAAGGGCTCCTGATAGAAGGCTAAGTGCATTTGGCCAGCTTCCAGCCGAACGACGAACCGTGCGCGCCGCTTTTCTAAGCGGGAAATCACCGTGGCGAACCCTCTCGCCTCGTTTCGCCTCATCTCGCGTCGGTACGCCCGTCACCTGCCCTCTTTCTTCCTCTTCTCGACTCGCCAATTTCACCCTCTTGTCCATCCTTAGGACGCAGTGGTACTCATTCGATTTTTTTTTGAAAATAACTTCTATGTCACGTTGTATTATATTACAAACAAAAAAATACCATCTTATAATATATTCATTTATTTCGTACAAATACTTGCTATAAAAAAATAGCACTATTTGCTTCAACGGAGACGAATCTTAATAATTTTGAAAGAAATATTTTTTATCTTGTCAGAAATAATATGTTAGATCCCGAATATCGATTTGACAACCTTTAAGCAAATAGCATCGTGTGGAAAGTATACAAAAACATTTTCCAATTTCTCAACTTGTAGTTTTAAAGTTATTTATTTAGGACAGTTTAAACTGATACTTATTGATATTGAGGTTCTTCGAGAATCCTGTTATCTTAGATGGTAGCGATAACGTGATACAAGAGATATGTTTGAGATTCTTACTAAACTCGATGAAAGAAAGATTGAAAGCCACTGTTCTGAGACATCGTAGGAGAGTCTTTCTAGCGTTCAATTCCCTCGAAGTTTCCCCCGGTCTCTACCGTCATCCCCTAATCTAAGGTTCAAACTCCGCTCGTTGTCTGTCCGCGATGGTAAAGGTTTCTGCAAATCGTGTTGGAGCTTTCGTATAAACGTTTGCCGTAAGGGAAAGCTGATAGAATTCTTGATGTTTCTGCGCGATGTTTGGCGCGGTGATTGGGAACACAATGTGAAAATTTCACAATTCGCATGACCGATGCACGACTGCAAATTGACAACGCGTGGCATAGATTTCGAGAAATTGCAAATCTTTTGTTCGTTAATGCCTTTATCTTGTTGTCCTTGTTTATCCCGGGTATAATTGACTTTTGCGACAGCGATGATAAAACTTCTATTTTGGGTTACAAACTCTCGTGCGCTTTTGTTTCGGTGCTTTATAGTCTGGAGGATCGCTAGTTCGGTGTATGGAACGTCTTGTAAAAACCACTTGAGTGGCGGAACGTGAAGGCGCACCGCCAAGGGATGCGAAAAAGCTTGCTGAGACACATTAGTCTCGGCGAGGGTCAACGAGTGAAAATAAATGGCCCATTACTTGGTCGTGAGGGTACCTTTACTACGATGTCGCTGGTATACTACGTCTCACCGCCGCGCCGCGTTTTCCTCTCTCACCTCTTGCGTCCTCTCCGATCTTGGAATTTAACGGACCGACGATATACGAGCTAACATCGAGAATAATAGAACGTAAATACTGCGATAAAATGATAGGAACTGTTACGTCGTTCTCATCTAGTCGCGTATGGATAGTAAATTAAAGTCCCGTGCGACGGAGGAGCGTCTGTTATCAAGAAAAATACATAAGAAATTAATTAGCGTGATTATGGAAAAAGAAAATAGTTGGAGGAATAATTTAATTATATTAATGCATAAAACGCGCATTTAAAAATTAAACAATTACAAAAATTGAAAAAATTCTCAAGCATCAACGATGTAAAATTTTGGATGCTAATTTTTTATGTATTATTCTATCTGACTTAAATTTAGAAATTTGAGTATTCACATATTTCAAGAGAAAGTGAATTTGTTAATATTAATTCAAAGTGTTATGAAACATTTAAGAAGTCTCAATTGCGTTTCTTCTACGAATTACAAATGTCTTAATTTTCTCTATATCATAATATAGTCGTCGAAATATAGTCGTTCCAATGTACATCTTGCGATTCGTTATAGTTTGTGCGGAAATCGTGCACCTGCTTAGCAAACACGCATCGGCCGGCTAAAACATGGGCCAAATCGTGCTAGTCGTGCCCGTGGGCCAGCAGCCGACAGGAATTAATTGGCAACGTGAACAGACGCGTGCCCGGAATCACTTTCGCGAGGCTTTTTCTCGACGACGGGATATCTGATCATGAATCGATGCAGCCAAAGTGGTCCAACCGGTAGCCTCCGCCGCCGACCGGATTTTCAAACTCGACCATGGCGATAGTTTTAAACCGATATCCGCTATCGCATATCGGAAGAAATTTAGTTCAAGGTCTGATTCCCCTCTCGAATATCAGCACTTTGAAAAGAGTGGTGTTACTGATAAAAAAAATCGTAATATTTCAAACGAGAGACAAAATTATAAATAAAAATTAAAGTTACAGATGTACATCAGTTTGTTTTTCCGACACAAATAGGTGCTATTAGTAAGTAAATACATGACTTAGAATAATAATAAGCATTATTATTTTGAACAATGTTTTATTTGACATTGTGAAACAAACTTTGAAACATTAACGAGATATTAAAAATGACTGCAGAACGGTTCGTGAACGATGCAACTGATCACGGTAGCTTTAATAATTATCGCTAGAGATACTTATATTTCGCAGCGCGAAGGGAGGATAACTGTCACGAGTTATCTCGCGCGGAGTGCTGACGAAATCAATGCCTTGTGGGTGACTTTCAAGTTCTTGTTTATAACTCGAATAACGGGAATGAGTACGAGCGCGACGAAGGAAGTCGGAAGGGCGTGGGCGGATAGGCCTTGTCGCTATACCTTAATTACGTTAGTCACATTATGCGACGTTTCTCCCTTGTTTCGTGAGTCGCCGCTATGAGACCCCTGGGTAAACGATGCTGACGTTAACGTCGGTATAAAGCCACCCCAAACCCGATTGACTTGCGTAAGGGCTGTACGACATCGACGTCAGTACGGCGCCATCATTTTCCCATAAGAGTATCCCGCGTTCTCTTCGCTCATTACTTTTCTTCCGCCTTTTCTATGCTTTTTTTTATCGCACGGTATCAATTTAATTCGATCAGGTGCGACGTTAATTCTGCAGTGAGTTCATCGTCCGCGTGCGTGCTTCGTGCGTAATATAGAATGATCGGAGTGAAGGGTGTTGGGTACTCCGGAACACGCGAATAATAATCCAGCTTTGCATAAGTAATTAGACAGAAGGGGTTTAGAACAAGTATGAACCGAACTATAATTTGTAAGGACTACTTTAAATACGAGTTTAAGCAAACATTGGTTGTTTCATTTTTATCACGTTTTATAATGTTTTAAATTTATACTATAATTTACTATGATTTCTAATTAATTAAAATACGCTCGCGACGCTGATATTTATTGATGCCGGTTGATGTTTAGTATCAATAATACCATCATTGATGATTCTGCTGAGAGATGTCCATAAAAGCTATAAATACGATCTTCTTGATTTAATTATAAATCTTGCTAAATTCGGCGAAGAGACAAATGAAATCTGAATGAATAATTAAAGATGAACGAACTCAACTACTAGAGATCAAATAAGCTCTTGTATGCTAAGTCAGATTAAAATAACATAGCCTTGTTGCATGATAATTTTAAAGATGTATAGTTCGGCCGCGCATCGACCTCTGTCGACAACTTTGCCCTTTTTCCTCTTTCTCTCTCTTTCTCTGAACCTCTTCTCGCGCTACTTCCTTTGATCGTCCTCTCGCTTCCTTTTATCGTTCGGCGTTAATTTAATTCGGCCAGGTGCGACGTTAATTTCGTGGAGAGTTCAGTAACCGCATGGTGGTTTCGAACACGATACAATGCCAATGGCGTAGAATATTTTTGCCTTTGGAATTTCAGTCGAAATGAAGTTTTTGGAATGAAGATGTATGCACGATTATATATAATTTTAATTAGGTGTTTTATCTTAATCCTCCGCTGGCAACATGACTCTTCCAAGCAATAGGAGTCTTCGTAAAACAAAGTAAATTTTTTATTATTCCTGATTATATCTGAAAACAAATCTGATGTACTTGTCAAAGCTGTGACAATGAGTTTTTATGATCATAGAAGTCAGATTGTATTTTTTTTTTCATAGAATTTATCTATCAAAATTTACAATTAAAATATCGATGGTATTCATTCATTTCATCTCAGTTGCCGGAGAAATAAAATTTCGAAAATTTGAAAACTTGCAAGTTCTTTCTTCTAAGTATCTAAATCTCTCGATTCAATTATTTTAGTAGGTTTTTTTTTAAATCTTATTTGGAATGTCCAAGACATTTTATTCTGAACGATTTAGAAATCGCTAGAAAAGTTTATCTACCTCTTTCCCGATCGCTCTAGATCGGTCTTTGCGTTTACGTGACGTCGCAAAGCAATGTTCGACAAGAGAACCCTCTCGACAAAGAGAGAGACGGTGAATAGGAAAAGAAGACGAAGAGAGGGGGACGATGTAGAGGATACCGGCGTACATGTAAGTGGCAAGGCTTCGTGCATGCCAATCGTAGGCCGTATATCTCCTGGCACTTAGGACGATCGTATCTCGGTCGGGCGGAGGGCGCGCTTGTACAGCAACGAATAGCCAGAACGCGGCTGCCCGTTTGGAACAGGATGTTCGGTTTTATCCCATCCACGGTATCGTATCGTCGGATACAAATTGTGCTTTTAACTCGCGATGATTGACGATCGTGATCGTAAACGTCGACGAGAAAAGCGTGCGCGCGGATTACTTATTCGATCTCCTCTTCGTCATCCTCGTTTGCATTCGAGTACAGCAATCTCTCTGCTCGTTGTCGCGGTAAAAAATCAGAGGCGAATTACAAATTCCAACTTGCCAGAATTTGCGTCGTCTGAATTTGTTCGTCGTCTCGCGCATGTTTTTCGGGCACACCGCTTGAAATGGATTGTGTTTTCTGCACGCCACACGGAAAGCCGTGCCGCGGTTTAACTCAAGGGCTGCAGGGCCAGGCCAAGGACACACGGGCCCTTTAATTAACGATTATAGGCTCTCACGGTCATAATTCAACCCACGAGTCCGGCGTCGTTCATCCTTTCCGTTGCGGACCATGCGGTCGCGCGGGTTCCTTTACCCTTTTGCCCTCATCTTTGACTCATGATTTTCGCGGTGCGGTTACGACTACGGAAAAAACGAACGATCCGTTTCAGTCGGCGATGCACGGACGCGCGGAGTCTTGCGGTTGTCGTCACCGCAAACGGTGTTGGACGGTTAATACGGGTTATCGTACAGGTATACGTAATATCTTCGCTGAGCATTATACTCTGATGCGACACTTGATCAGCATATTTCGAGATAACGCGGATCGTGTTTCTTAACATTGACAAATTGTTATAGCTCAGCGTAATCATATTCACCGAGATTACTAAAATTATCTTCACTCGTTATCAAGTGCCACATTGAGATCTTATTTTAATTTCAGAAAAATCTCTATTGCGAGAAAATCAAGACGGTACATGTAGTTCTCAGTTTTATTTACGATTGCATCGTAAGTTACTACCAACTTGCGTTATCTTTTAAGAAATAAATTATCTCGGAGGATTTAATACACTTTGCGAAACTTGATGCCAGTATTTGCGTCTTGTATTTCTATAATTGTCGGTGCAGTATAATAAATCGCATCGATCGTGACCAGTTCCGGCGATCACCACGTTCCTCGCATTCCCCGAAAGTGCATATCAGTTTTTCAAAAATTATTTCCTGGAATGGAAGTCTTGAGACATTCCACGATCGGAGATCCACTGCCACGCACTTATCCCGCCGACGCGTGTAACCATAATTCCGCCAGTCGTTCAAGGTGAGACACATCACGCTGGAAGTCGTGCATCACTTTCGTATCCTTGACTCAACACCGTGGACCCGCATTTTGTATTGGTGAGAAAGAGCGAGATAAAGAGCAGCCAGTGGAAGTGTGTTTATCGGCCCCGGTATTCCACTCCAGTCAACCTCTAGACGACCCCGACGCGTTATGTATAGAGGACAAAATTAATGTCACGTTGTGGAATCGTTGGGACATATATGCCGTTTACATGCGGCTTTCGCAATTTACGAGAAACATCGCTTTGTAGAAATTTAATTAGCGGCAATACAGTCGAACCGGTTGCTTTGACCGCAAAATATTTTTCAATTCATTCTACGAAATTCTATTAATTAATACATTCTAATTAATATCAGTGATATAAATTATAATGAAGTTTATTTTTTGAAACTGTAACTATCGTCATTAAAGTCATTAAAGTTTGCCTATGTAGCTGTCACTCTATTTGGTCATTTTCGTTTCAAAATATCGATAACGTTTGGTTTCTGTTTCCTGAAATTTATAATTAATTTTTAATCCACGGTTATAATTTTTATATTCGCATGACTTTGCGCTCCTAGCGTTACTTGATAAGTGAAACTGGAAATAGAATATATATTTGTATCCGTGACTTTTATTTTCCATGGTTTATTCTTACGCTCGTGTTGTCACGATGGACCCGCATTTTACGTCCGTAGCAACCGGCATAAGTTTATTGTCCGTAGAACACGTCGTTCGACTCAACGCAGATGACTCAGCGTCACGTATTCGATGTTCAGTGTCATGCTATTGCGAAATATGTTTCTCTTATTCCACCGGTCGCTACGATGAAGCCAATAAATTTAATCCTATTCATTTGAAAAGGATCTTAACCATTTCCGACTCCACCGCCTATTAAGATTTGTGTATTATTAATTCGTTTTCAGACTTTTTTTTTCGTATCTCAAAATTGATAAAAAATTAAATGATTTAAGTTTTTAATTCATTTAGTAATCTTTTGCACTTTACAAAAATAATAATCTCTATTTAATTGCTTATTGATTTTTAAAGTTATATAATAGCAATTCGTGGACGTGGAACAAAAGGAAAAAAAAGTTTTAAAATAATATTCAGTTATTCGATTGTTTGAACTAGACATGTTTTAATTTTACAAAGAAACTTCTACAAGTGAAAGGATTTTAATGTTTAATTACAAGATGACGTAAAGAAGAAATTGTAATTTACAATTTTGCGGCGCAAATTGACGTTCGCCCATTATCATTCGCATGCATACGGTTGTTATTCATCATGTAATGCAGATTTTGCACTTGGCACGACACGCGAAACATTTTTATTCCCCGTATCGGCGTGACTCTCATGAAAATTCAGCGAACCCTTGACCTAACGCCATCATCAGGCTACATCTCGAGTACACCAGCTCACCGCGCCGTGCTGGTTGTATCGTTCCCAGTTGACGACGCACGATTTAACCTTCAGACGGCCCATCGGTGTCTCGATGTATATCAGATGACTATCTCGTTGCTGCTCCGTTGAATCTGCGATGACGGTATCTATGGATAGATGCAAACACCATTGGTGTTCATTCCTTCACGGTCTGATTCCCGTCACGCGGCCTTCCGTCCGCGCGTCGCGTTTTATCTCGCAATTTTAAACGTGTTATACACGCCACTCGAGATGATTATCGGCAAGAACAATAAGTATGTATTCGGGAATGCTTTACTGTTTCCGACAAGAAATTAAAGTAAATTAAAAGAATCTTATTATTGTATATTGACGCAGTCGATGATATAACGGACAATCGTTAGGACTTTGCAAGAGAAAGGGAGATCTTTTTAGAAAGAGATTACAGTAAAAGCTCAATTTGATTTCAGATATTACACGTATATTTGTGCTACATGTGTATTTGTAAGGTGTTATTTGCAACAATCGACTTTTATTTGACGAAATAGCTTGCGAATCTCGTCATACATTATAATACCATTAGCATCGATGAATTCGTGGAAGCGTCTCATTTGCATTTCGAGCCCGCTATATATACACGTATACATCCCACGGACATCTCCATCGACTGGCGTGTCTCGCTGACTATTCAAGGTCAGCGGGGTCCGCCACGTGGCAGTGACACATGCGTCGAGGCTGAATAAAAAAGGCCACCCGAAAAATGGACGAATGCCTCCGTTGAAAGTACGGGTGCGAGGTTGACAAATGATTTCCTTGTACATAGAGTGAGGTGATCTCTATGGATCTTTCACGCGATCAAAGGCTTTTTTTTTTTTATTGAATTATTCTGCAGATCTCGAGGGATAGATATTTCTCACACGAAATAGAAAATAGAGAAATCTTTTAAGGAAAAAGATTTTTCCTTAAAAGTGTCTTAAATAGATTTTATTGAACAAATTTTTTAATTGGAAAAAATTATTATCAGTTTTACTTATTTTTAATTTAAATTCCAATGTCTACATATTTCGAATAAATAATGAAAATCCTTTACTTATTTGCACAAAATGGATATACATTCTCATGCGAAGGGATCGGTTTGTCAATCATAAAATCAATCTCTAGAGTTTGCACGAGTTTCCTGTGTACAATGCACCCCGGCGAGAATTGGCAACGAGTTACAACAGCCACAACGAGTTTTTCGTCGTTATATGCGCCTACCTTTGGATTACGCTATTCGTTTCATAAGCCATTATTCGAGTAACAATGGCCCGTTAAGATAGGCACTGTTTCCTTTGTTGCTCGTCGAAGATAACTACGCGTTACGTAATGGTACAATAATGCTCACATTAATAATCGGGCAACTTGACAGAGTCAAGGCTAAATGATTCCTTCGCTTCGTCGTTCCTGGTCTGATATAAAAATAACATTTTTTGAGCACACATGTGTTTGTCGATGACTAAATACGTTAACCAAAGATACGAAGTTTTTGCGATTAAAGAATGTTGGATGTCTACTACGTTTTAAAACGGGGAATATTAAGTGTGGAATATATTAAAACAGTAAAAAAATTATATTCCTGAATATATTTCATTAAATTAATTAAATTTTATTTCGTAATGTACAAATATTAAATTGTACAAAAATAATAACGTGAATATATCGATTATCTTTTGAATGTTATAAAATATCTCTTTTGGAAAATGTTTATTTTATTAAAATTTAATTTATTGCAATATCTATATAGCATATTTGTCAAAATTCTTTTATATATGTAATAAAAACGTTTTTAATAAAATGTTGTTAGTTTTTAAATTAATATTAAATAATTGAAAACTATATAATTTAATAATTTAACTTAATAATTTAAAAGTAATAAAAATTATTTACTGGAATAATTAGATAGAAGATAAAAATTAAGATTATCGTTTTCGCATTTAATTACTAATTTTCCGATATCTTTGCACATTTATCTAAAATGCAACAACGCATAAAATTCGATGTTCTTCTTCATCAAGTTGCATAGCCTCGAACGCGCGGGATGAATTATTTATGACTTATCGCGGCGTTCTCATGATACGGATTTTTTCATAACTTCAAAATTAAATTAGCCGTTTTGTGCTTTGACGACGATGCCTCGATCTAAATATAAATTGAACGGAATCGGATGAGAGCACGCGGTGTGAATGCTCATGCTCGACGGCTCGTTTAAATAACGATCGCATCTCCGCGAGATAATTAAGATCGACGCGAGATGAGAGACAGTTCCCACGCTATGCTCGCTACGCCTCGTCTTTCGCTTCTTAGAGATCTAAAATCTTGAAGATTACTGATAAAGCGATGCAGATCTTCTGCGGGTTGAAAGAACGGATGAGACATCTTTCAATGTCAAATACCGATCAGCTATTAACCTGAAGGTAATGAGAACTGCCGCATTGTAATGGTGAATAAACCGGCAGCCAGTCCGGTAAAATATGTCCGGCGAGATCATCTCGTGGTCGTCGTTGTCTTTATCGTTCTCTTTTTGGTCAAGACGGAATTAATTGAAACAATCTTCTCGCGCGCGATCGGAAAGATCGTTCGCGGTTTCAAAAATGGCCCTGCCAGCACATGTCGTCGTCGTCGTCGTCGTCGTCGTCGTCGTCGTCGTCGTCGTCGTCGTCGTCGTCGTCGTCGTCGTCGTCGTCGTCGTCGTCGTCGTTGGATTATCCGCAACATATTTTCGTCATCGACCGCGCGAAATTGCATCCCCGCGCGAGCCGTGATTAATTATCGCGTGCATGCCGTTGATTGAAATACTTATAGCTGTCCCGACGGTGTAATATAAACCTGCCGCCCGTCGTCCCGCGTCGCGACGCGTCACGATAGCCACGATGCGGCGCAACATTTTTCATCCTGGAATGTTAATCACATTTTTTGAACGTTAATGCCTTTTCGCTGAAAAATCTATCCCTTTTTCTTTCTTCGAGCCTGTGCTCATTTCTGATATTATATATGAATCTAAAATTTTCTCAATCGTAAAAAGATTTATACTATAAAATTACATACTCTCTAAAGTTTTAGAGTGAGATCTCATTCTTAAAGTTAAATTAATCAGACTTGATTTTACATTATATTTATTAATTATATTTATCATAATCAATATCTACTCTAAATAAGAGTGAAAGAGTGAGAGTCACTCTAAAAAAAATAGATATTGATTATGATAAATATAATTAATAAATATAATATAAAATCAATCTGATTAATAGACACTGCAAATGACATTCTAAGGTTAATGTAACAGGCAACGTGCAAGGAAAGTTTGTAGGCGGGTTTACTTTCAGTATTTGATATCGATTAAATGCAACGTTGTCACACGAATTAGGGAAACAGCGACGTGATCTTTATTTTATGGAAACCGCGGTTGCACGTGATATTGCGGAATACATATGTGTATATATATATATATATATATATATATATATATATATATAGTTGTAGAAAACTATTTTTGTCATGCGTTGCTTGATCCTACTGAGATTACGTCCATGTAGTCAGAACAGCTCATTATCGCCCACAACAGCTGTCATACAACTGTAGCTTCTTATTGTTGGATGTATGTAGTTAGTTTAACATTTGCCCTGGTGTCGCTGTCGGTTTCTCTCTGATCATGATAGCAATCCACAACAAATTCCACGCTAATTTATGAATCTTTTTTTTTCTTTAAACACTGTATCATATTTCGATATCGTGTTTCGCATTTTATCTTGATAAAAAAAAAGCGTCGATTCGAGAGAATGAGAGCTGTTTTCCTCGAGCGGTACTTTATTTTCGTCTTCTTTCAATTTTAAAGAATTTTACGGCCTGCACGCGAAAGAGATTATGAATATTCGATCTTCTCGAAAGAATAACCGTAAGCGCGGGTCGGGTTTAGTGCTGTTTACGATTATAGATGCTGGAACGATCAGTATCGGTGCTACCGGCATTTATACGCCAAGCGTGAACCCACGATAATAATCGGAGCGATATCTTTATGGCGATAAGGCAGGAGGAGAGAGTGAAGGAAGGAAAAAAAATAAGAGAGCACACGATTGTAACGCATAAAAGCGGATAACGCGCCGCAGGACACGCATGTCGGCGTGGAATCTTGGCAGTATCTTTTCCGAGCCATTGCCCGTCGCACGCGTGCTTGTACACCGGTTTGCGAGATACATCACGCGTTAATTAAGTTCTTATCGAAATAATTATCGCTCTTTTGATCTATCTCGATACGTGCACCATTCGTTTTTTTTACGATGGAGATCTTTGAGAACGCATGACGGAATGAAAAGCGCGTCAAAAATCAATTGCGCGAGAAACGAAAAAAAAAAAAAAACTGGGGACGATAATTTTTATTATTGTTGTTATACGAAATTGAGAGCATTTTTTCTAATTCATTACTATATTATTATCGTGTTTCCAAATTATTCCTTAAAATCCAATTTTCGGGATTGCTATTGCGAAATTGTCACAGCGCGGCAAATCAAAAGATAGTATTCTGAACATGTAAACAATGATTCGGTATTTAGACGTCGGTTTAGATTGATTTGGGGAAGGGGGGGGGGTGAGGAGTTTGATTTCGCGCTCGAAACTAGACAGAACTGGTCGATACGATCGGCGCCCTACGACGAGAGGAGAAAGATCGCACAGGGCACCGCGGAGGTACAAATCCTAGCCACGACACAGCATTCCATCTCAATCAGAGAGAGTATGAATAACAGGCCGCAGCAGTGTGGGCTGTGATCCAAGAACGCAACTCCCGAGAGCGGATGTACACGCACGTACTGTTGCACGCGATTCATACGCGATTTATACAGTCAACTTCGTTTTCCTTAATGTTATTTATCTGCAAAATCCTCTGACAGATGACGTAGCTTTACTCCATCCATCGACGAAACGGGGAGAAGATGTAATTATTCTTGAAAAACTGAAAGCGATTTGAATACAATGAAGTATATATTTGTCACACAGCCTGTCATTCCGGTATCTACTTAATAATCGAAGTGCAACAACCCAACAACCAACAAGGGGTGAAGGGTAGCCTGGTGGGATCTTCCATCCTTTAAGTGTTAAGACAACACGCTCGAAGCCATACTTCAAACGATCCTTTGTATATACGTTATTTCCATCTACCTCCACCTCAAACATCGCGCGCAGCATGTTAAGTCAACAAAAGCATTATACCCCGCGACGAGATCATAATAAATCCTTTTATTATAATGAATAGATCTATCTTCTTTAAGTATACACGCACGATGCACGCGCAAGCATATTTACTTTAATCTTTAGATATTCATCGAATATCTTTTTCCGTCTCTCCCAACGTATCGCTTATCTTCGCTCCCTCAATTAATTAACGGCTTCTAACGTAACTCCATATCTATAGATATTATGTATATTTCCTTGGTCTACCGCCGCGAACAAGTTTGCCAATCTCGTTCACTTCCGTCTCCGTATTCTCGAATTAAGTACACGCGCCATTTCCTTCGCGCGTTATTTCCTCTGCTTTATCATCGTCGCGTTTGACCATGCTATTTACAAGTCGATTAGCATATTTATCATCTTTTAATTTATTAATTGTGTAATTTGTCAAGTTAATCAAGTCCAGTCTTCTTTGATATTAACGATGATTTATTGAACAATAAATTTGTATTCAGGCTTTTATTATTATACATACAGATAATGATGTCTTAATTGATTATTATTTGATTTTACATAGAATTTTTATTCTTTCGCGCAATATTATATTATTTTACAAAAGATTAAATGCGCTAGTAAGATTATTGAGCAAGAAGAAGTTGAGAAAGGAGAATCGATTTCCCTGCCGTTAACTCGCCTTCGATCCAGCCTTTTTCTCTGGTCACTCGCTCTTTGTCTCTCGCAGAACGACTCGCGTCATTACGAGAGCGGTCTCTCCTTTATACAACGAATTACCGGAGATTTATGCCTGCTTCGTGTCCCGACTCGCGTATAACCGGCCAGCCAATTATTTTCAATTACCCTAGCCGCGCGCGTACAGCTCATAATTTCCTAGCTCTCCATTTTCGGCTCGGCCCAGTCGAGACGCCGAAGAGCAAAGTCGCGTCGGTTGATTCCTCGTTTCACGTGGACCACGATAATTAACGTTGTCGTCGCTCCCATACCCTTTTAAACCCTGTCGTCAACGCGAACGGGGAACGAATATTTATTATCCATTCTCCTCGTGTGCGAAGGGAATTATTCGTGAAAAGAATAAGCAGACACGTTTCTTAATTCTCTTTATTTAAGCATCTATTTTAAACGATGCCCTTCGTCGAATTTAATGCTTGCCGCGAGGTTTACGATCGTCTATGAGTCACGCATTACTTTCGATACACGCACGCGGTGCCGAATGGGAATCTGAAAACAACACTTTGCCGTCTTTGAGGTTTAACTCAGCTCAGTGTGCTTGTAATATCCGATGCGCGTTGACAATTTTAGGGGACGTTTGTTGTCGCCTTGCACGACTCGCATTAGTGGCATTAACGAGCGCTCCTTCGCATAGATGACGACAGACGGGAACTTAGTGCCGCGCGACGTGGTCCGTCGCCACTAATTGGTTATGCATCGCCGGAAATTGTAAAGTCGGGGTAAAGTCGACGCTACCTATCCCTATCCTGCTAACAGTGATGACATTCCGCCAGAATCTGAGAGTACGTTCCATCGATATACCTGTTAGTTAGAAGAGCCGCTTTTTGAAAAGTCCCATCGCTAAGTGGTTTGACTCGGGTTGCCTGCTATACAAGCTTACGCTTACAAGTTAACGCTTTCTCTCCCGATGCCGCACAGATAGAGATCTTTTTTCGATTCAAGGACAACCAAACGGATACGAAGGGGAAGCGAAACAAGAAGTGAAGAATACACATCGTCACTTTGTGATGTGAATATTGTAGGTGTATTTCGATAGGTATTTGATGAAACAACATAATTTAATTCTTAAACGCCATTTCGATATTTTTTTTTCCAATGCACTTTTAATATATTTTTTCCTTGCTTGTAACTTTTCAATTAATAAAAACATACATACATTTGCTTGTACCGTTATATTCTTTAATGTTTGGCGTTTCGATTAAAAAACTGATTTATAATATGTTCCTTTTTATGAAAGGCGGTTCCAGTTAAGGGTTCCAGTTAATAAAATTTAATTTTTAAAGTTTGAATATAAGACTCAGATGTCATTTACGATAATTGTCGGGACTCTATAATATTTTCGCACGCTTTTTAACTGAATGTTATCTTCCTTTCAGCAGCATGTGTTGTTTATTGGCTGAGATGGTGCTCATTGTTAAGCATGAATAATATAATTTCATCGATGCCCACGCTGTCGTCCTTCAGAAATATGCGTTAGCAGTTAGAGCAATGATCGAAGGTTACTTTACGAACCTCCACTCCCACGCGACTGACGTCGTTGAAATGAAACTTCGACTAGAGAGACTGGCTCTCCACCTCTCCACGAAAACCTATTCCTTTTTTTACTCAAAGTTATTCACAGAACGCTTTCATTTTACGAAACCGCGGCTTATCAGTTCTACTACTTCATGCTTTAATAACGTGCCACTCGCGCGTCGTAAAACTCCTTTGCCGCACGCGTATAAAAGCGCGTGTTCTGGCATACTCAACCGCTTAAAGAAATCTTTCCTGCGTTACTTCGAGCGTGTTCTAATTGTTATTCCAATGCGGTAGCGGTTTTAGATAGCGCATGTTACGGGCGGTGTGCATGGTCGGTTTTACGACGATTTTACACGACGCTCCGTCGTCGTCTCCCATTTGAGATTCTTTCGTCGAAGCAACGCGGTAGTAGCGGCGTATACGTCGCGAGTAAGTAACGTTTTGTTACAAACGTACGGTACGCCGACATTTATTCTCCTCTTATCATTGGCAACTCCATAAACTGGCCATGTAATATCCTACAAAATAAATTTTTCTTGCTGCTCTTACTGCTCTTGTCTCGCTCTCCTTCTTCGTTTTATATCTATTCACTGAGAAAAATGTCTGGTTGGATTAATTGGAATTCTGATTGAAAATGGAATCAAAATTTTCTAGTTAAATCTACTAAGATTCTAATTGAGATAATCGGAATTCTGATTGATATAATCAGACTCTTCTGGTTCGTTTTAACCATTTTTCTTAGATCTAGTTCCATAACTCACAGTTAACGCTTGACTGAGATTCAACTTGTTTCTCATCTCTTTCCAATTTTAGAATCTCTGGGCCTTAGTGTTTTACATTCCGTAAAAAATAATCGATGCCGTATCTTACCGCGGCGTGTGTCTTAGTTCACGTAGTCGTTACCTCGGCAACGTTTCTCGCCGGATTAGCGT
>Ga0157363_1000941_pt1 | contig 23271 bp, 11 predicted proteins | sample AttsexASBM1_FD_111477 | JGI IMG/M metagenome (GOLD analysis project Ga0157363, IMG submission 111477) | Fungus gardens microbial communities from leaf cutter ant in Ribeirão Preto, State of São Paulo, Brazil - Atta sexdens ASBM1 | ecosystem: Host-associated > Fungi > Mycelium > Unclassified ... | reverse complement strand
GTGTGTGTGTGTGTGTGTGTGTGTGTGTGTGTGTGTGTGTGTGTGTGTGTGTGTGTGTGTGTGTGTGTGTGAGAGAGTGTGTAAAAATTGAATAGAAAATTATTATATGTATAACTGCTTCGAAATGTCTAATATTTAATACACATAATTTTTTATTACCTAATAAGAATAAGATTATTTTAATCCGAAAACAACATAAATATATAAAAGAACATAAATTTTGGAACGTTAAACATCTTCATTAATTAATGATTTTAATATTTAATTAATAAATTTAAAAACATTATAAGTATTGAGATTTGTAAAAAAATATCAAATCAATTTCTAAAATACAAATTCATTTTTAAGATGCTATAGATATTGTGCATACCTATTCGTACAAAAATAAGTTTCATTTTTTAATTGTTTCGTTACTTCCGTAATGTTAAGAAAAAAATCGTATTATATTATTTCCTATATTTTATATTTTCTTGTAACGTTTCTTATATTATTTTATATATATATTTAAACAGATCTCAATTCAGAATAGAAAGCAGAATAGTAATCGCGATTAACAGCAATTCTATAGCAGATCGATCGCGTTTGCCTGCAAACGAGTCACAGGTGTCTCAATCATTGTCACCAACGGATCGACCAGTGCGTGTCGATTGGCAATCGAATGTCGGTCAATCGGTCGGGCATTTCGCGCCGACGTTTGGCGCCTCGAGAGTGCCGAAGCTGTTCCGAATGGAAAATCAATAGAGTGAATGAAGAAGGGGTAAACCCCCTTGCCTCGCGTGGTCTTGCGGATCTCAAGTCGGAATCATTGTCCGAATCATTGTCGAAGGAATCCCGCATCCGATCAAATCACTGGTAGAGATCGCCGGCCACCTAAGTACGTCATTTGCGGCTAATAGTCGACCTCAGCCAAGCGATCTAATACCCTATCATAGAGATGCATCGATGTCGCGATCAATCGACAACTCGATCGATCCCATGAAGTGACGAATTTCAGATTTGGCGTTACCGCAAGATGCATAGCATAGTAGCATGATACAATACAAACAAAATTTTATTTTTGTTAAACCTAGTGTAACGTTGTTTCTCATAAGTAAAACGAAACCTTATTTCATTTTGCTTATGATTGCATTATTCCATCCATAACCATTCTTTCAACACTGGCTCAATTGTCACCCTTTATCACTTTGTAGAATCACATTTCATTCTAAAAATTTTAGAGAGTATATATATATATATATATATATTGACAAAATTTGTTATTAATAAATCTTTTTTATTATTCATCTTATTCACATAATAATTTTTTTTTATTTTAATATCATATTAATGATAATCATATTAATGATAATATATATAACGTCAAACTAAAAATTATACAGAAAATATAGACGATTAATTATATCCGCATAAGATTTGCTCTTGACAATCAAACAATTAATTTTGTAATAATTTTTTTACAATTAAAATAGCCTTTACTAATTGTTGGAATTTCTTTACATTTTGTGATATTCGTAAGTAGCTGTGAAATATTTTCATAGGTGTGTGTGCCATAACTGTTCGAAATATGATAAGACGATGTGGATAAATAAAGGATTAAATTGCAGAGGGTGTCTAGACACACACATAACATGAAGCTTAGTTTTCATCATCTCCGCCGTATGGCAGCACTACCTATTCTAGCCAAGTTTCGAACCAACTACCCCTGATCTGTGTCCCCCGAAGGGTTGTTTCCAGCAAGTCGGGTGATTTGCTTCGTTACCCGAAGAGCGATGAACGACTCCAAGGATAATCGACCATGATCATCGGTTACACGTACCCACGAGATCATACGATCGCGCAGTTTGTACCCCCACATAATTATCCCGCAAATTCGATAAATCGACCCTTCTTCAAATGCCGCCGGCGAGATGCGGTCAGTTTAATGACCTCGATAGACCCGACAAGCCTGACAAAAAAAATTATATAAAATTTATGTCAATGATAACCGCAAGTCTCAAGTAGAAATAATAAAATTTTCTATCTTTCTCAGAACTTTCTAAAAATATATTTTCTGAAACCGCGATACTATACCATATAGAATGATTTATCACAAATTAATTAAAAAACTATTTATTGAAAATTTAATTTATATAATTAGTGATATGGAGAATAGAATAAATAATTCTTAAAAACAGCAATATATATAATTTTAATTTAAAAATAATTTTTAAAAATTTCTAAATAATATAAAGACAATTATTTGATAATTGTCTTTGACTAATTATATCCTATCCAAATACTGTCATGTGATAAAATAAAAATATGTTATATCGCGCTTTAACCACTCGTCCAGAAATCACTTATTACGTTTCTGGATAAAACAACTAATCCGCGATGCACAGTCGCGTCTAGACACAGGGACGCGCGTAGTTTTGAATGCGATTTTCTCCGAACCGCGTCGTATTGTGCAATTTATCAGTGTAATTTACCGGCGGAGACAGTGCCGGGGAAATTGAAAAACTTTCACGGCCAATTCACGGCTGCTTTTAATAATGCGAATCAATTTAACGCGGGGAGATAGAGTAGCGCTGCGAATGCACGTCGAGTCGACGAAGTGTTTTTTCCACGTTGACATTTCACGCGTCTATGGTATTTAATAAAACTTTGCCGCATTTAATTCAATGGCGTACAATTGGCCAGCAAAGCATGTCTATTAAACGGACGGAGGTAAAAAAAGAAATTCATTAATAAAATGATAACTGTGTTTAAATTAAATACCTTTTTTGCTTATTTTAAAATACTCATTTAGATAATAAAATTACATTTTTTTTTATATACAATGAAGGAGGAAATGAGAAAACGTTTGTATTTTTCTAACAATAAATGATATTTCTAATGAGAAAATTGGTAATAAAATCTTCACAGCTATAAACTTAGTCTAAAATTTGCTGAAGAGTCCATAGACCTGCTGGACCAGTAGAAACAGCCGTACCGACGATCAATAAGAAAGCTAGTCCCGCGAAGACGCGCCCGCAAATTCCCGGAGACGTAAGACCCGGGATATGAGGAAGTATAACCAGTACATGTAGCCGCGGGCGGCCCTTAGAAACGTAATTAATATTTATCCCACCCCCGACGTAGGGAAATGCGGATCTAGCGGCCCGGTTCCTTCCATCTCTCTATCGCCGTCCACCCGCCTCATGACCCTCTAAAATCCCAGCACGCTCCTTGTAAAATCTAATATCTGAGGAAACACCGTCGTGCAGTTCGAGGCTACCGTCCTTCTCTTCCTCCTCTTCTTCCTCGTTTCGTACGGCTTCTCGCCGGGTGCGGGGTTCCTTCCAGGTCGCCGTATGCTGCGCTTCGTAACGCAGACAGTCAGGATAGCAAGTGATAAGACGGAGGTACGAGGGAGAGAAGGAGAGAAGAGGAGTCTCGGATGATGCGCATATGGGGATGATCGGGGCGCGCCGGGGGCTCCGACGAAACCGACACCGAAGAAGAGGAAGCGGCTGGGGGAGAACAAAAGAGCAGGGAGGGCAGGGTGAAAGTAGAGAAAGAGGGCGAAGAGCGAGAGCGCGCGTGACGGTGGCAACGACGACGACGACGACGACGACGACGACGACGACGACGTCGTCTCGTCGGAGAAGGGAAACCGAGGTAGAAGCGAGATAAGAAGAGAGAACGGTTCTAGGTGGAGCCGGGCGAGAACACGCGGAGGATGAAGAAGGAGAAGAAGACGGGGTGGTAGAGGCGGTGCGATATAGAGAGAGAAAATGGGAACGAGAGGCACGCTTGAGAGAGGCGGGAAAATCCAGGAAGAGAGAGGGAACGAACGTGAGCTCTGTTTTCCCGGGTGCCAGATTCCTCGGTGGGCGGCGTCAAGACGCTGTGGCTCCGCCAATGACGGTGGTTTCGGTGGATTTTGCGCGGCCACGATTCGCTGCCGGTAGCTTTCTTAGAGGCGCGACAGCGCGGAAAAATCCACGGGGAAAAAGGCAACGAGAGCGAGGGTGGTATGCGCGCGCCACGGCCATTGGCCCAGCCTGGACGCTTTTCTTCACTTTTCAGGAACCTTTAAGGGGCCAATGGTACGCCGCTGCCGCCGCGAAAGGCGACCCCGAGTAATCGATAAGTTAGAGTCTCCTCTCCTGGCACGCGGACTGCTTCTATACTCTCTTGAACTCGCTCCGAGTAGTTTTTATGTAGGAAAATTTCGTTATGTACTTAACAAATTTTATAAGTTACAATTTTTATTTCAAATTGGAAACGTCTTCGACACGTCGATTAAAGAATCAACAATATAGTTTATTATTTAAGACAATATTCTTTTATATAATTTTTAGAAGAGAATTTATCCAAAAATATTGCTTTCAATACTTGTTTGAGACTTATTGCTATCTCCCTATGAAATAGAATTAAACAAATAAGAATTTTATAATTGAAAATCTTTCTAAATATTTTTTATGATATATATATAAATTTATCTCTCTTGTTGTACTTTTGCATAATATTATTAAAGATTATCATTTTTTAAGATATTTTTTCATCTGAATTATTTCATTACACATTTGATGAACTTTTCATAGAATTTTAATACGAATCGCAACATTTTCAGAAATTTCGAGAAAGTCTACATCATTTCTTAGAATGTTTCACATAAATATGTGAATTTTGAAATTCTAAGATTTTTAAAAATTTTCGTTCCGTAATTTTTGAAAAAATATTATAAATTTGTTCAGATTTTATTAAATTTTATTAGAAATTATAGAATGACAAATCACACATAGAATATTTGGGAATTCATATATATAAAAAATTTACAGAAAAGTCTACATCTTTTCACACTAGAAATTTTTATAAAAAATTCAAAAAATTTTTTAAAAAGTTATAAAATTATTCAATTGTAAAAAATTCTGAAATTTACAAAAAAAATTCTGAAAAATTATATAAAAAATTCATAAAAATTTTTATTGGGGAAACATTTTATTATTACTAATGTTTTATTATTACGATTTATTATTAAATTTCGGTACAATTTACTTTCGAAATTTTCATAGAAAAGCAACGTTAAGTCATTTATAAGAACATTCGACTTTAATAACAATTCCTCTCCAACTAGAAACCTTATCCACCACGGAAATTCCAAGTTTAATTCAAACGCGTCATATTTCTAGTCATATCTAATGGCTACCTGCGCATTTTTGCATCGCGATCTACCAACAGAATCTTACGGTAAGATTCTTACCTTCGCGACGTTGTCAGCCGAGAAACGTCTTCGAGACAATTAGTGAAGACTAAAGAGCCAGCTAAAGGAGAAAGGGGGTAACTCGCGGGAACCTCATGCGCGTACCTTCCTCTCGTTCCTTCGCGTCCGCCTCTTCCTTCATTCGCCGCCCCCTGTATCTCGCTTTACCTCTCTTCCTAAATCCGCCTTATCCGCCACTGGCGCGCCGCCTTCACCACCATCACCCGCCTAAACCTTCTACCAACGTTCCTCTATCGCGCGTTCACGTGTCTCGTAACATTAATAATACCAGAGAAGAGCATACTGCAGCATCTTCTCTCCCCCTTCACCCCCATCGTTCTCCCTTTTCACCCCCTCTGCGACTACGCGAGAGGCGGCAGTCTTAGTTGCAAGGAACTTGGACTGCAAGTAAGTTCTCGGAGAGCCTGGATGGAAATTGACGTTAATGTGCCCCGAAAGCAGCCGCCACCCGTTCTTCCCTTCACCTCCTCTCTCCTTCTACACCCCTTTGCGCTCTTCCTCTCAACGAAGCATCACACGGACGATCATCGCTGCTGCCTGAAAGAACCCACTCCGAGCAAGTCGATGTAGTTAGCGAAGTAGTTGCCGAGATGGATTATGATGGTAACATGGGAAGAATCCATGATCGCTGACTGACATCGCCGTTCCTTAATGGATTCGCGGCTGGTCGCGAACGAGCGTCAGTAGAGGCTTAATGTCAGCCTAGCCAGATTAATTAAAGATAAGACGGCAAGCTTGCCTGCTCCATACATATCTCTCATCTCGATATATTGATCTTGCAAAAGAAAATATATCTATACATTTTTGTAATCTTCACTAATCTTGCAACTAGAATTATCTTTTCTTAATTAAAATTCTTTTACAATCTTTTGCAAATAATAATCTCTACCAAAAAAAAAGATAACGAATAAGTTTTGTTTCAAAAATTTAAATGTCTTTTTGATGTGATACATTCAGATTTTTTTTCAATGCTTCATCTTATACAATAATTTTTTTATTAATAAAGATATACTTAATCGATAATGTTATATTTCTTAGTATCTCGTGTTTTGATAAAAAAAATTTACAATATATTTATTTTTATGAAAGTTATAAGCAATCAAATGAGTAGGTATGTCATACCGAAGTGTATTGTCCTCAGATGTAGCGTTTAAGATGTAGCGTTTAACAATCCCTCCCTTTTTACATAAAAAATAGAACTTTATAAGAACAATTAATACTTCACTACTATAATATCTCAAGTACCTCATAAAGAATTTTGAAAAAGAATGATTAGTTATTTTTTGTGACATTTATCTTCTTGTGTGCGAACTTCCTGTCGTCCTTCGGACTGAACTAATTGCCTCTTGGCATTTCCGTACGGCCGGCACGGAGGGACTCCGGGATTTGCTCTGCCTTCACAGTGTAGTTGCAATACTAACTGAAAAATCCGATTTACTGAGTTAAACGGGATTAATTACGGTAATTAGAGTTTGTTGTTCTACGGCGCGCGGGCATCTCGAACTTCCGTAATGTCCGAATGGGATTTTCGAGCTGTAACACGACTGTGACAATCCGTCCGTATTCTGCAAATGCGTTTGCTACTAGGAAGATTTGTGAAAGACAAATGTCAATTATTTAAAGTAAAAATTTCGCTATATTGTAACAAATCGAAATATTATATAGAAATTATGATAGATTATACAGATTATGAATTCATTGAAAAATCCGTCGGAGAAGATTGAAATTGGAAGTTTGCGAAAACATCATAAATAATTTTACGAGTTATATTAATTTTGCTTTTCGTAAGTAATACTTCTAGATACAAAATATATAGGCAAAAAAAATATCGTCCGTGATATTCTCCCTTTTGAACCGATCACAGGCTTTCCTTGCCGTTTCAATCTGACTATCTTGGATACAATCCCATCGAATCGCTTCCGCAAAGCTCGATACCTCTAGCAACTATTTCTCCCCGTTCCCTCACTGTCCACTATACGTGCCAGTTTAAGGTTCTCTGATGTTGCTTGACCGCTGGTCAGCGGTGGGAAAGTGCCGCATGTGCTCTCCTGGAAACTTCTTCGCCGGTATTACTGGTTCCGAACGAGTCCGTGGCTGCCATAACTTTTTACGATACGCATCAAAGATCTCTTTTATCTCTTTTTTTTTGTAATACGTGATATCAATTAATATCAGCTTAAACAATACTTATTGGCAACTTAGCTTATACGAACGATCCAGATATTTTTTTTGCAATCTTATGTACTCTTCTCTAGAAAGAAAAAATATTGAAAATCTACCTAAATACGACGTGATGTTTATTTATCGAGAATTAGAATATTTGTTGATAAATAAGTTAATTATTTTTTGTAACGACTTTTGAAAATCATTTTTTCAACTTAAAATTTGAAAGAATAAGAAAAGAAAATTTCATTATTATTTTGATAGTTAAAAATTTCTTTGGGTAATTTCGATTCAAACTTTATTAGACATGCGTTCTCACGACTTCGAATGAATTAATTTAGTTGCCGCCTTCTGAACAATATCGCGCGATTTATTTTTATCTGAGCGAACTTGTTGCGATCAGTCTTGCAAAGATCCTGAAAAGTGACTTTTCGTTCCCGCCGAAATAAGACAGCGGTAAACAGGTTTATCATGAAACCCGGTGATCCGCTACGGCGGAGGTCCTACGGAAAGGTCTTACAGGATATCGCCTCGAGTCTGCGACAATGACTACAATAACCGCGCGTTTACTTGTACAATCAGCGAGCAGGACAAGTTCTTCGAGTTCTATGAAAGCAGATCGTTTCTTGTAGCGTGTCTCTTTGCAGGACGATAGGTTTTTTCGTATTCTGTCTACTTGAAATAAAGGTGACCATTTCTTTAACGTGAGAATGCGCTTCGTCACTCGAATATCCAACATGGAAGAAAAGCATACGTGCGAAATAATATGATCAAACACGATCGTCTGACAGATCAGAAGCTACGCAAAATTTATTTCGTTACATGTCTCGCAATGGATGCATATCTTCGGCGAAGACGAGAGGAGACTAATAAGATTTTCTTAGGGTGTAATTTGCATGTGACCTAATCGACGATCTCCGCCAGTAGGCAGCAGTACGAGAGCTACATAACGATAAATATATAGTTCCGACGCGGTAATGAAAGTTTCCCTACGAACATCCGAGTCTCCCGGGAACCAACATTATGATCTCTCCTTCGTTCCCTCACCGTCCTCGCAGGAGAACGTACTGGCTTAAAACCCTCATCTGGAAAGTGTTGTCCACTGTAACGAAACTAAATCCTCTTTGCGATCCTCAAGGTCACGTTCGGCATCTCACAATTGTTCGTAGATCGATCACGGCATCTCGCTGTTGATTCTGTATCTCGCCAGAAGTCGCAGGATGATCCCATTCGTAGTCGCAGCGTGTTAGCGAAATTTTTCGCGAGTCATCAAGAGAACCGGCGACGTCTCCTTTCCCAGTATGCTAATAAAACGGATCTTATGTGGCGAAGACGCCATTTTGAATAATGTCGACCAATCAGAGATCCCGCCCGGGCGTCTTGGGGGGGTGGCGGGGGCTGGTAAAGGGGAGACGCGTGCAGCACACCACTACGCGCCCTAACACAAACTGCTCTTATATTATGTTACACTGTAAACCTGAGGCCATCCTCCCTGCTTGCCTCGCGATCCCCCTTTTCCTATGTTCGCCACTATTATCCTTCTTCGGTCTCGAATCAACAAATTTGTACATGATTTTTTCCAAAGATCCTTCAATTTTTCTTATTTTTTGATTGAATGTCTCGACAAGCATAAAAAAATTTCGAGCTTTTTCATCATGGAGTTTGAAATTGTCAATTCTTTGTTCACGTGTTACTAATGTATATACCTAAGTCATCACTGATATAAAATTGCGTGTTATCTTTTTTGTTCAATGTTTGTACAATGAATGTAGATCATTAAATTATGTTAGATTTGATAGAATGTTAAATGAATGCCGCCTTAGATTACTGTTTTTAATATCCGTAACATTTAAGATCCGATTCTACCAGTATAAGAATTAGAAAAAAGATAAAGAATAAGTTAAATCAAGAAAGTTAATCTTACATTGGCGAAATCTAAGTTTTTTTTACCGATAATTTAAAAATTAGACGAGAGTTGAGAATATATCGAATGCCATATCACAGTTTACATCGCTTTGCTGACTTTACAAATCCGCTTCCGCATCAGTAAATGCGCGCGTACAAACAATCTTCGCGTTGGCGCAAGCAGACGGGCGACGGGGAATTATTTCCACGTTTGGGCCAGAATTGCGTAAAACGTATAATCAGATGCAAATGGAATCCGAGCCCGCGGCAGCCATTTTCGAGGAAACAAAGCGGGTGTTCCCAAGATAGTGGGTGGTTTTAGTAACGACGGCGAGGCAAGGTGCAGAGAGACCCGGCAGAGAGGAATCTGCGCAAACGAGAGGGAGGGAAAGAGAGGCGGAGGTAGCAAGCAGGCAACTTCCCCCTTTCTCAGAACAGTATCTTAAGTCTTACAGGGTAGCTCGGTACGCCTGACAAGCGACGTTAATGTATGTATGAGATCCAAGAGCGGAGACTACCCTCCATCCGACGTTTCATCCTCCTTTCCAGCCAGCCACCTTCTCGTGGGGGTATCGCAACCCACCCACGCAACCCTTTCTTCCTCTCGCCCCGGAACCTGTCCCGCCACGAATCATCCACATGTACGTGCGCCTTTGAGTTTCTGCATAGTAAAATGAGAGGCCAACTAACAGACCGACTCTCTTCCTTCATCCATTTTGTTCCCACTTCGCCTTAGCAGACAGATTCTTCATTCAACCGCAAAGATTACTCGTTAAGATCAAATATTCCGTTTCCAATCGATATTAAGACTGGAATATATCCACGATCAAACTGGACTTTTAATAATGAAATATGCATTATCTCGTAACATATTTTAGGGGCTAGAGAATAGCTATATAAAAACAATTGTTAAGCTTCTTAGATTTATATAGCGAGACAAATCATTTAATCGGTGGTACCAATTTTGTCGAGCGTGTTGATTAGAATTGCTTAATCATGTAATTACAATTACGATGATAATCATGAAATTCCTATTCAACTATTCAGCAACTTGACGCTTCGTGATCGAGATCAACGTCCGTAATTAATCGCCGTCCAGCCATCGACGCAAACTCGAAGTCCCGCGATCGCATTAGGCGATCACTCGTTTTGGCGTTCGGTCATGTTCATTACGTTAATTTCGAAGGCGCATCTTCGAGTTTCCATCAGTGACTGCACAATGAAACGAGAAGCACGTAGCACAGAGAGAAAGAGAGAGAGAGAGAGAGAGAGAAAGCTAGGAAGATTAGCACGCCAACCTGGCTCTCTTCGCCCCTTCTCTTGCGTTACCCTCGTCCTCATCCGACGAGAGGCAAGGTCTTTGGAAGTGTGCTAAGACTGAATATAGCACCATTGCCAAGGAAGCTTCAAGTCTAACCAGCAAGGCAACACCACTCACGAGACTCGTCCCGTGTAATCAGTAGAGACGCGGCCGCTTTTCCTAACTGAGAGACACCCCCGCGTTTAGAAGAAGATGGAGGAAGGAAAAGCGAGAGACAGAGAGAAGCGCCTCTCGCTTCCGACGTACTCTTGCGCGCGATGTCGGAGTCGGAAAAGGAGAACACACGCACGCATTAACGATGACGTGCCTATGTATTTACGTGCATCCACCCTCGTTTGCTGGTTGTCTCGAGACGAGATCCTGGATTATGTTCGCGTCTCCATCCGTTCCTCCGCCTCCCCCCTCTTTCTGTTCTACCTTCGGCATGATGATGTACCAACCCTTTGCGTCACTCTCTTCCAGCTATAGCGTCTCTGACGAGGCAACGTCACACGAAAGTCTATCGAGTTCTAGGATCCCCCTTGACGCTGGCAACATTAATTTGTTATCAAGCATAAATTTTAGATGCGGCTGCAATATCACGTGTCTTTGAGAGTCAGCCTGATAGGCTGAGAGATTACAAGGTTTTTTTTCTTTTTTTAGTATACGAAGTATATAATATTACATAAAAGTATTTGTGACACTTTGATAGCAAAAAATTGCAACTGCTGTAGGGATATAATAGAAATTAAAATTGACTTGCATAAAAAGTAATTTGAAAGAGAGGCGCAGTCTTCCCGTAAAAGCTCTTTCTGTTGACGTGATTCCGCAAAGTCGTGGAAAAGCTCGTGGAAAAAGAATGCCAGTCGTTGCACCGGGCGTTGATGTCTCCACGTACCCGGTGGGTGTGACTTTTCGTTTTCCACCGACGAATCCCAGCTTTTTTCCTCACTTTCCACCCTTCTAGTCTCCTCATCTCATCCTACCAGCACTGCGGGTCAAGTCGTGCAATACGACGGAAGGATATATGCGTGCCGTACGGTAACGCGAGTTTGTATGTCCTTCTCTCCAATTTAAACCACAATTGCTATTACATAACTGCAACCTGAGTATGACGACATAAATTTCAACGCTCAAATTGATATTAATGTCAATCTCTCTAGATGACTACGCCTTCTAAACAATATGAATGAGTATGATTACATCGCATTCTTTCACTCTCGATACGAGGAATGGACGATTTAATTAAAGTATCTTAAAAATTTGCTACATAGATTTGAAAATTATGTTGGACCATCAAAATAATTATATGAGAATATAATGATACTGTAAAGTCTTAACATTATAACAAGTTGAGCATCCAATATAATTATTTACAGAGATAATCCAATATAATTATCTTCAAATATATATAATTATATGTTTAGTAAAACTTTTTTCGTATATTTATAGGATATATTTAGTAATTATAATTCAGTAACGCGTTTTGAATAGACTCTATCTAAATTGACATTTCGAACAAACATTTTGAAATTGTATCTTACGTATCTGGCTGACGAAGTAAATTTTTCACATATGTGGAGTCATCAATGAGCGGGGGGATTTGGTTAGAACTAAATTTAAATAATAATGAGTTTATATATTATATATATATATATAATAAATAAATAAAAATAAATTATATATATATATATATATATATATATATATATATATATACAGTTATAATTTTGGTTTTCTTTAATTATCTGTTTATTAGTATATATATATATATATATATATATATATATATATATATATTGTCGAATATTATTTTTATTTATGAGTTCATTCTAAATCTATCATTTCAGCCTCTTCCTTAAAAAAAATTAATTATAACAACTAGATGAAAGGAAATTCAATCGAGAGCCAATTCGCAGCATTGTTCATTGAGATATAATAAAATTATATCTCGATAATAAAAAATCCAATGAATTATTCGTTAAAAATTTAGATTAGATGTAGTTTGACATGTGTGTAAAATTCATATGTATGGAATATTAGTTATATGAATCTGAGGTGAATTCTCAATTAATAACTGGACACTAAATCGTTTTTTCTCCTTCCACTTTATTTTACCCTTCATTATTCTTTTATTTATTTTAATTCACCTATTTTTCCTACATTCAATTGGATCCTCAAATCCCACTAGAATAAACAGAGATCTATATAAAATTCTTTTTCACTCCTACTTTACTCTTAAAGATCTCTTAGGATTTATTATTTCTCTTTCGCTTTTTTTTATTATTATTCTTCAATATCCATATATATTCAGAGATCCTGATAATTTTACTCCGGCAAATCCTTTAATCATACCTACTCATATCCAACTCGAATGATATTTCTTATTTGCCTATGCTATCCTTCGATCCATCCCTAATAAACTTGGCGGAGTCAATACTCCACAGATCGCTCTGTATGTGTCAGCAATTAAGCAGGTATAAATAAAAATATAATGGACCTACATTACTTTCAATTTAAACTTCAAAAAAACTTTGAAACTTCGAAAAAACTTGATTTAATCTTATGTGAGAATTTTCTTTCCATTGCATCTCCATTCAATTTCGTCTCACGTGGAAGCGTCAGCTTGCCAGAATAAGGATGGCACCGATAGAAGGAGGCCGGCGGTGGTGCTCGGAAAAGAGGGAGGGGGGGGGGGAAACGCGGTGCCCCAAGGGTGTGTTCCGGAATCGGGGTAAGATGGAGGAAAATCGTTACTCACTAGTCGCGGGGAAGTCGAGGGTTGAGAGGGCAAAGCGAGGGCGAACGGGAGCGGGGGGAGAGGATGTAGAGACTCCGCCAGTTGAAAGAGGGAGATTCGTGCGCACCCATACAGAGGCTCACGTACACACTCGCGCTTTCATACTCAAACACATAAGCACGTACACAGTCGTACGACCCTCCGTCTAGGTTTGGGCAAGACGATCCCGGGGAAAACGCCTAAAATACGTCGATATGAGACGACCTGAGAAATCCCTTCGCCTCTCTGCCCATCCGGTCGCCGGATCCTTTCACCCTCCGAGGTTTGGAAATATTTATTTTCAGAGATCGACCAGGGTTATGAGGTATGCCTGGCTCAGCAAGTTGAATACAGGGAAACCTGGGCCAAAGTTGGGGCTAAGACCTACATTAAATTTATGTTTGTTCCATCTCTTCGGCTTCTAAAAGTTCGATGGACGTTATCTCTATTTAGCACATGTGAATACAAATTATCTTTCCAAAAGGTAATTAATACGATAATAAAACGATAATGAAAATAAAAGATAATAAAAATAACGTAAATTCATACCATATTTTTTAAAAAATCGAGTAATTATATACAATAATTATTATAAATTAAAATTTTTCTAAGGAAATGTAAAAGATTTTTAGTGCTAAAAGTAAATCAAATTAGCATGTGATGCAAAATAATTAATTATCTTGATAGAGCCTGGTATATTTCCCAGTAATAAACTAGTCCTTCTATCGGAGGTGAAACTTATATATCGTTTTCATCTCCAGATACTCTCGAGGGTTTCACACTCGTGTCTCGCGCTCGTTCGTCGATCTTCAATGCCGATACTGAGAGTACATACTCTAATTCGCAGAAGAGACGCAGCCTTATTCTACTCGCGAGCTTCCGCCATTTTCCATCCGAGATACGCGCGGAGCAGCGATAGAGAGGCAGGGGGTAAGACATGGGGAGGGGAATGAGAGAGATGAAGAAGAGAGAGATAGAGGGGGAGGGGAGAGAGAGAGAGAGAGAGAGAGAGAGTATGGAGAGCTCCTTTGAGAATTTCGATGTAAGACACTCGGGTGCGCTGTGGCAGCTTCAATTTAGATAATTAATGATACGAGCGTAGGTTAGGTACAGTTAGTACAGTAAGACCGAGTGGAAAACAGTTTCCACCCTCTTCAGCCCCCGTTGCTACCCAAACCACCCACTCGACCGACCCGTACCACCCCAAAACCTCCCTCGACGGGAGAGTTTCTCGAGACGGCGTAGTACCTTCTGCCATCGCGAGCGTGTCGGGGGAGGGAGGGATGTGGATCGGGGGAGAAGGTTGGAAACGGGCTGCGCGACGACGCGGGGAATGGGGGTTGGTAGAAGGGCGTCGGCGGCGGGGGTCGGCGGTATAAGGGTCTGCCTCTGTGCACTAGCTCGTTTTATCTCCTCTTCGAGATGGCGAAGCGTGTGAGGAAGAGAAGCTGGGGGGAAGAGGAGACGGTGAGGGGGTGGCACGGGAGGATGGCTGACGGTGGTTTTCAATGCTGCACCCTGCATCCAGTACTACACCCGGCCGCCCGCTTTCCTATTTTCCGCCCACGCCAACCACCTCCTCCTCCATCCCCTTCATCGCGCGAGTCGCGATTCTCGACGCGCTGCGACGCGCCCGGGAGAGCAGGATAGCTGCGGGGAAATTGAATTGAATCTCGAGATGAATATCGAATCGAACGAACTCTCTACCAGCCAACCACCCCAGAACCACCCTCTCAACCTTCTCTGCCTTGTCGGCGTGCCGAGGCCGTTACGCTTCTCTCTGGCCCCTGGCGCCTTTCTTCATTCGCCTATTGGCACTATCGACTCGTTTCGCGTAATCTATTTACTTGCATTTGAGATTGAAATCGAAGTTGATATAACAAGCAATCGACGGAGATAAAAAAGTTTATTTTGCAAATAGATGAAAAAGTTTCACGTGCGTAATTAAACTTCTTAGAAAGAATCTGTAAATAATAATAATGGTAACTGTCACTAAGAATCTTTAAAGAAGCTTTAAAAATATTTTTCTATTAAAATTATGGTAGCAGTTTTATTCTCTTAGAATAAGATTTAGGGAGTCTCTCTCTCGCGAAATTTTACGATGGTTTTTGTGCTCGCGTCACGAATCTGTAAATTTACTGAAAATAAAATTCTACGCGAAGATTAAAGGTGCAATGGTTTTCCGTTTTTTTTTTCTCATTATCCCTTGGAAGAAATAAACTCTTCGCTGTTCACGAGAACTTGAAAGCGCGTAGAAATTGCAATTTGCAAATCGTTTAACGGCCGCTTAGGTTCATTCTCCGTGCGAAAACTTGCACGGTCCAAGTTCCCGGAAGTGCCTCTAATGACTTAATTGTACACTTGTCGCCTTTGAGAACTTAAGTTTCTCCTCCAGGCACGACAATGAGCATTGTCGTCCTTTGTGGACGTGCCAGTGTCCGCGGAGCTATATATCAGACCCACTGGTGAAACCAGAAACGAATCGTATCGCAAATTACGCAAAAAAAAGGATTATTTCCATGACAATGGCCGGCGTTAAGACAAAGAAACCCACTAATTAATATTTACGTGGCGTGCATTCAACTGTCTTGAATTTAACGACCACATGGTCTGGTAATTTTATTCTTCGGATCTGAAACGAGTCACATAATAAAATAGATTATTCAACAATATATAATGCATAGCGATTTTACTCTATCATATAACAAAATACGAAGATAAAATCTCATACGTAATTTAAAATTACATACAGAACTTGCCAAATGATATTAGCAAATGTATGCGGCTTCTAATTCTAATGCAGTTTCTGCGCAGTACATATTACAAACGAATGTACGTTTCATCGCGCGCCGTCGGAAAATGGCCGACATGGTTGGAAGAATCGGGTCGCTTTAATCTCATATGTCCTTCAGGTTCTCAATTTCAACTTTACAGACATTCTCTCAAATTTGTTACGTGATTATAAATATGATTATGATAAATTTAACAATATAGAGATATTGATTTTCTTTTTTACAATTGAAGAAAAAAACTGGTTTCCTTTTATTCTCTAAATTTTTTAGAGTGGAATCTCAGTCTAAAAAGTGAAAATTGAGCCATTCTTGAAAAATAATAGCCTAATTTTTTATCTTTAAGAGTAAGATTTCACTCTTCAAAGATTATTTACTCTAAAAGTTTTAGAGAGTAAAATTCAGAGATTTCACAAATTGACGGCACATTTTATTTGCAATTTTTTCATGTCAAAAGAAATCTTTCGATCAATTCTGATCTTCGCTGAAGAGGTCAGACTAGCTACATTAATATCTTGGGAGCATCGGCTGACTGACAGGTCGACGAGTGGTCAGCGACTGGTCGGTGTCTTCTCGTGGTCTACGTGAGTGGCCGGAGCAACAGCAGGTTGCCAAGACCTGTCCTGTGGGAATCCTGCGAGCTGTCCTACATTCATTGACCGCGGAAAGCGAGTCTGTTTTCATAACGCGTGTCGAGCCAAGTTGCGATTCTCACGTGACTGGTCAGCGGCTCGACCACCAGGGTCAGCATGTCTAACAGGTTTTTCAAAATCGCGTCAAAAGACGTCCACGAAGATTTCAGATACGGATGTAACTAGTCTCGTGTCGTTTTCAGTCGAGAAAACTTCGGGATCTTTATTCGCAATTAGACGTTGCCGCAAATCAAAGTGATTGAGGATTTATTTTGTGTAAAAAAAAAACAAATTGTTGGTCAACAATTCGTAAAGCATCTTTCGCGACAAAATAATGAAGTTGCGATATGCAATATTAGAGAGTCATAGTATAATATAACTGTGTTTTTTTTTTATACATATCGTTCACGGAAAGAATTAGCTTTCTTGTGAACAAGCGAGAAAGCACAGTGGTAAAATCGTGAAAACATTTCTGGCGGTGCGAAATCCGACGATAAACGAGAATCCGTGCGAAGCGGGAATTCGTCCGGCACCTTCTTTTTCATTCCGGATTATATAACCACGCTCGCGGGGGTGATGGACCGAGCACGGTGGTGCGAAAACACGTTTCGCCGCGGAATACTCGGACCCTCGTTTCGACGTTTTAATTGTTTCGTGCTCGCCGCTTTTCGTGTGGGAGTGCGAGAGAGGAAAATGGAAGCGAGCGAGATAGCCGGTCGAGAGGGATGATATAAATATACGGGACGTTTAAAAAGTGCTTAAGCGCGTAGCCGGCCACCTAACTCACCCCCGTCGGTTGCGGTAACGAGGGTGAGATCGGCGAAAATTTAGCGTAAAAACCCGGAGGTTAAGCGAGAATTAAGCGCCGGTAAAAGGAGAAGCAGACGGAGAAAAAGAGAAAGAGAGGTGCTGCCAGTAAATTAAATGAGCTTCTCAATGTTTTCCACCGCTTGCATGTGTCATTCAACAGCTTCCTGCCTTGTTTTTTGATCAGGTTACATTGATGTGCCAATTCACACGGATAATTAATGAAAAATAAATCAAAACATTTTTTAATTATTTTTTATTATACATTTAAATTTTTTATAACATTTATTTAAATCAGGAAACATGCAGTTTTCTTTTCGGTTTTTTTATTTGATTTGTGTCTCCATTTCTGTTTTTCATGTGAAACATGTAGGAAGTTTAGATTACTAATTAAAATTAATTATTTATTGAAATAAGTTATTAAGTTTAATCGTTTTTACTATCTTTAATAATTAGAATATAACAAAAACAAATTATGTACCTCTCTTAAAAATTATTATAAGTGCAATTTATGTAGCAAGAATATTATATAATATTGCATCTTTGTTTTCTTTTTTCATTATTAAGAGAAGTATTATTATTAAATTTAAATTTATCCTTAATCCTTTTAAAGAGCAGTGAGGTGTCGAGATATAATTGAAGTATTTTTGAAGTAGTGTTTAAATGATGCAATATAAATTACATATCAAAATGTAGACTTCCTTTCACATTAACTCTCACGTTTACTCTATTTTTGCTGACGAATCAGCTCAGGTGAAGCGGGTTAAACATATAGACGTTGTTCGCTACGATGAATCGCGTTCACCAAAATCCAACCGTATTCAAAATTCGAATTTGGCAGCAAGGGCATTCATTTTGCGGGTTCGGCGCCGGGGCTTTCTCAGATATATGGAAATTTCCTTAGCCGGGAACGTATTCAGAGGGGAGGCCAAGTAATATAAATTCAAATCAGTCCCTGTTTTCTCACACAACAAACTTGGAGGAACTCCGAAGCTGGTTCTCCGACGGTAGTTACTACCTCCTTCCTACCCTCCTCGCCACCCTCCGCGAACTAAGTACCTTCCTGTCCTGCCAGTTACCACCTCCTTAATGAAGATATGTGACAGAACCAACCGCTGAATCTCTACCTTCGTATATTCTTCTCGTACAGACGTAAGTTCCAAAAATAAAACAATTTGCAGACTATTCAAAAAATGTGCCTTTATTGAGATTTCCTTTATGTAACTTTTGGTTATCTCCAAATGATTTAATTCTAAATAACTACAGGTAAATTTGAACAACGCAACTACATGCAAACACACAGACATATACATACATACAAAGTAGATATATACGTGCACACAATGGGATTAATTTAATTCTGATAAATAAATAACATTATAATTCGTGAATTCGTAGATTTAAATAATAATGCAAAATATTATGTTTATATTATTTCAATAAATAATTGTAATTAGTATAAAATTTTATTTTCAAAATAAAATTTTCTAATAAATCTTGATTTCTAATAAATCTATTTCTATTTTTTAAATCCTTTGTTTGAAAATATTTCTGGCACTTATATTACCATTAAATTTGATTTCCTTTATTTTCCCATAACCCATTTGAGAATATTAGGTTTTTCAAGTCACGAGGGAAATTATCAAGCATATCACGTAATCCCTAAAATGCCGCTCTCGTAAATCATACGCCGCGTGCGCGGGGTTGTAAGAAGTCGAAGGATTATATCACGAAATCAATTTGCCGGTCCAATCTCGAAGGAGTTTGGCCGAGAGAATCAACGATGAAGGTAGGGGTTGAAGGATATGTGTTTCGCGTTCCTTTCCACTATCCCACCACTCGTCTTCGTCGTGCCACCACCGTCGCCTCGCTCCCTTAATACCCGCCGCGATTTCCATAATCTTGGGAGGCGCCTGGCACCCCCTTATAATATAATAATATACGCTAGAGAAGGCTCGGTTATACGCGCTCCAAGGGGTTGCAAAATGGCCGACGTTAATGCCCCCTTAATATTTAGGGATCTTGCACGTCTGCCAGACTCGAAGCACCTCTCTGGCACCTCCCGCTGTTACCTCTTAAAATCCACTTTACTACTCCCATTAAGATAAAATATATCCAGCTTAGTATGTCTGTTTACCGCAAGAGATTTTTAGAAACTATACACAGTTACGAACTAACTCTGATTTTTATTTCATTGATGATATGAATGTTTAAAATCTAACGTTTTATCATTTTGGAAAACAAATAATTTCTGATTTGTTCCTCTAATTTCTATTCTTTTCATTAGAATATCAACTATTTTAAAATGTTATATAATAAATTCTCTACGCAAAAAGAACGGTTTTGCTAAAGTGTCTAAAAATTTAACTAGATAATAGATTGAAAATAAATTTGTCAGGCCATCAAAATATAAAAGCTCAAGCTAATTGCTAGAATGTTTTTACAGCAAAACTTTTTACAGCATTGCTCATTATACTTGAATGTCTTATATAATTATTTTAATAATACAACAAAATTTTTTGCAGATCTGTATTTGATTAAATTTTTAGATATTTTAGTAAAATTGTTCTTGCCATGTACATATTTTGTATTATATGAACGTACATGTATAACCTTCTTTAACTTATTTCTCTATCTTTCATTCTCCAATTTTCCGCTCGTATTTTAATCCCGCAACGACATTCCGCATCGGAATCTTAACTCAGAAACGTGCGGTGCACGTTCAACCCTTACGCGAATCGGCGATCGCGCGCGCAAGGCGACGTGGTTCCGTAACTATTCGCGGAATCTGAAAAGTCAAAATTCACGGCGTCATCCCCGCCGATTCCGTACCGGCTGTGCTCGGGGTCCTCTTACGTGGTAACGCCGTCGGAAGCGGAACCGTAGGTATTGCCGGAGTTCTCTAGCAGGATCCTACGCGGGGGGGCTGGGGCGGGTACGTGTACGCGGGGAAGTAAGTTGGAAAAGGGGGACGTGCCCACCCTCGTTCAGCCACCCGGCGAGATCCCCGCGTGGCTCCGCGCAGTCCCGCACGGCCCCCCGGTACGACGATACCGGGGGTGGTGGGTGGGAAGGAAGGCGAGAGAGAGAGTCTAAGGTAGATTATATTATTTCTCCGCCCCTGCCGGGGGCTCACCCGCCATTTTGTGAATGTTAAATCATTTATTGATCCAAGAAGGTGCCACCCACCCTCTTACCGCGCCAACCTACCTCCGACGCGAGAGGTACCCACACCACACCACTCTACACTACGCCACCGCTGCCAGCCACCCACCCGAGTACGCCAGCCACCCGACGTCTGAAAGGGGCCGATCCTTATTCCGCGGAGCGAATTTATATGCCCACTCTGCGCACGTGTGGGTGAAAGTGTGTACGGGTTGCTGATGCGCGTGTGTGCGAGGGAGAGAATTTCGAAACGAAGGGCGAATTTATGGCCTCGCGGGGCTCGATTTCTCTCCTCGGTCCTCTTCCGGCCCTCCTTCAAGGCGGTGCGCATCTCCTTCAGATTTCCTCGCGGGAATTCCTTTCCGAAGTTCCGACATGGGAAGTCGTCCTTCTTGCCTCACCTCGCCGGCACCGACTGCTGCGGTTCGTTGCGGCTGATTGGACGATGCACTAATACGTGTATGATACATCCCCATTAATTCGCCAATCGAGATCACATCGTTTAAATCTGTCAACTTTTGATTATTTAGCGCAAAAAAAATACTCGATGACGCGACGCGTCTGTTGATTAATCATTTACAAGTTTGAGGTAATTTAACATATGTCCCTTGTTAATGAATCGCGCCACTTGTTAATGAATCTTTTATGTAAAACGTTTCAATCTCTTGCAAACATTTATTGGAAAGACTTTCCTTAAATTCTCCATTGAAAGCTATTATCATAACTTTAAAGAGAACTTTGTGTCAGTATTAATAATAATTAAGGTATCAGCGAGTGATTTTGATAAAATTTGATAAAAAAATATAAAATGAATGTCGTGTCGCATTTAATGCGCAGTCTCTTCGAGACCAAAGAAAAAAGACGCAAATTTTTCCACGCGCAGAATCGTAAAAATCCACAACTGGACGAAGGTGGGGTGGTAGGAGGGCAGAAAAGGCGGTGAGAAAGGAGAGAAAGGGGCTGAAAAATAAGGGCGAGGTCAGTCGGACGCGAGCCGCGGAAAAATTCGCGTTAATTTCAAAAGCGCGTCATGTTTCCGATGCGTTAAAGAGTGCATTGTTCCCGTTGAAATTCCGGTGCACTTTGGATTTTCTGTATAATGCATCCAGCCCAGTTCAGCGCCGAATCGAATCGGAAATACTTCTTAATGAATAAAACAGCGTCCAATCATAGCCAGGTAATTACATGCACATACATACATGTACACACGCAGATAAACATGCAATCGCAAACGATGTTTGCTTTGCGTACAATACAATATTTCGTATACAAATTTTATATTGAAATTTTCATTAATCGATACGAAGCGAAATAACGTTTCGAACAAACGCGCAATTCTAAAAGAACCAACACAACTTGCACATTTTTTTTGTATCTAACCGCGGCATTATTAAAAGAGAAATACCGTCACCATGCTATGTCGCCATCATTGATTTCCAATTACATTAATTACATTTCGTTTTATCATACTATTTGATATTTGTTAACAGCGCAAATATTAGACGCGCGTTAAATTTTCATCATGTCAACGTTGAACTCAATTCCCGCCGCGTGACACGTGAATTAAACGCGCGTTTATTGACAAATGTAATTTTTTTAAAAGTAACAAAGGATAAAGTGGAAAGCAATAATAAATGTCGCTGTGTTTTGAAATAACCTAGTGTTTTATTATATATTGTTTATAACATATGTGTTCATTAAAAAAAGCTTAATAGCTGTGATTAAAATTCTATGAAAGTAAAATATATAACATGTCATATGCGCATATGTGTATTAACTCTTTCATAATAAAAACAATTTCTTTTATAACAATTTTTTCTTATTTTATTTTACATCATATTTTCATGTCATTTTACATTATTGTTAATTATTGTATAAAGAATAAGTATTTTGTTGAAGAACGTTGGAATTTAATAAGACATAACATATCTGAAGGTTTCAAAGAGTTGAAACGACAGCTTCTAAAATCATTGATTCGCGTCACCTCGCAAAATTCATGGTTTAAAGGGTGACTTCGGATGCCATCATTGCACCACGTCGCGACTACCAAAACCTCATGAATTCGAGAGTATAAACGTTATGATTTTATATTCGACGCGACAGGCAGACGGCATAATCGCGCCAGTCGCGAAAACCGCGCCGATATCACCGCGGCACGCGACATTCAGTCGACCGTCGCCCCATCAGTTTAATGCAATTCCCAATCGCAATTTCGCGAAATATGCCGGCGCGGTCGCGACATGGGTGGAGAAAGACAGAAAAATCGCAAGAAAGTGCAAAAGTTCGCCGTAGGCCACAAGTGCCCTAACTATCTCGTTGTCGGAATTCGGAGCACTCGACGATTATATGGACGGCGACACCGAAATCTCAGTGGTCGTCGAAATTTGCGGGATGGACGCGCGAACGAGCGTCCTCGCCACCCCCTTTTCGCCCCCTCGTTGTCCGAATTCGCATTCCGACGCACCAAACTATCCCCCTTTTCG
>Ga0157363_1000940_pt1 | contig 23280 bp, 9 predicted proteins | sample AttsexASBM1_FD_111477 | JGI IMG/M metagenome (GOLD analysis project Ga0157363, IMG submission 111477) | Fungus gardens microbial communities from leaf cutter ant in Ribeirão Preto, State of São Paulo, Brazil - Atta sexdens ASBM1 | ecosystem: Host-associated > Fungi > Mycelium > Unclassified ... | reverse complement strand
TTAAGATTTTTAATTATATTGCTGTACTAACTTATACCAAAGACATTTGAAACTAGAATGAGCATGCATCTTCATTATTCAAAATATTTAATTAAAGTTGCTTATAATATCGTAGATTATAATTACACTATCTGCTAGCAAATTCTGTCTGTTCTAAATACATAACTGGTCTCTAATGGCTTAATTATAATCAGCTTTTTGCTTAATGAAAAAAACTTAAGTACATACAGTGCATTGAAGTTATGATAAAATCTTGAGACTGTCGCCTCTGCGTCACGTTTTCTCTTACGTTAAATCTGTTTTTCTTCTTAAGACTATAACTGCACCAACGTTCTAAGAGAAAACCTTTTAAGATCGCTTGCGCATATAATGCTATTTTCTTGTCTAGTTTATACAACATGCACATTGTTTTCGCGATCGACGCATCGTAGCAGGATCCTCGCAGAACTGAAGAAAATTTTCCTGATAGAAAAGAATCTCCGTCAAAAAATAGAAATGACAATATTGCAAAAACTCTTCTATTTGCAAAAATCTTGTTGCTCAGCAACTTGTTTTTTATTTATTATTTTTATTGATTTTACCACGAAAGTAAAATAAGCTTTAATACAAAATATATTTAAAGAAAACATAAAACATTTTTAGTTTGACAATATTGCTTCGTATATTAAATTGTTTTCCAATTAGGAATTATTTAATATAATTATATAAATATTAATTTTATAATGTTAATTTTTTCTTAACAATCGAATAGTTCATAACTTATAAATTATGAACAGTTTGAAAAAAATAGACTAAAACGATTATATTAATAGATTAAAATGATTTAAACAGATAACAAAATTTTATTTTTCTTACAATATTATATTATCTTAATATTCTTTCAATTTAGAAATTTATTAGGATTAATTACAAACATTAATTATAAACAATAAATTAAATTACATTGGAAGATTAGGATTAAAAATAATCGTTCTCAATATTTTGTTAAGAAGACATTGATTCTTCATTATTCAAAACAGATGAAGTATGGAGTTACTAAAAAAAGAATACCTAAGATATTTTGATCAAATATTTCTTTAATTATTCTAGTGATTACCGTTCTGTTTACATAGTCATTACGAAACGATGTTTCACTATTCTGTAACAGTCATTTTCAGATCATGATTTAGTCAGTATTATATTTTGATTATATTTTGCGCAACAAAGTCGGAAAAAGAGAGGAACGTAATATTTACACATAAATAACGTAATATTATCATAGTTACATTTATGAAGTTTTCAGAAAATAAAAATTTATGTTATTCAAATTATGTAAATCCCATAATTATATTCAACGAAATAGTGACACCATAACAGTTATAGCTTTTTTATGTCAATGATGTACCTGCTACGTCTTTGGTTCATTGTTTGCTATTCTGTAACATTTACGTATATTATGTTATGTAAATGTTTCGAAATTATGCACAGCGTGTTCACTGGGATAATTCGCTATTTTCTTCATTACAAATATCCGTTAAATATGATATTAAATCCTTTTTCGCATTTTTATTAGTTGTCCAGAATTGCCTGGAAAACAAGATTAAAAAGCACAATACATGAAAATGTAGTGGGTAGATCGTAATAAAAATTCTGTCGTCGTCTTTCGTAAGCTGGGATCGGATCGCGCACGCGTGCTCAACTTTTATAGACATGAAACTCGCGAACTCATCCACCTTGAACAGAGAGTCGGATTTAGATTCATGAGGTCCCCGCAGGCCTTCGTGGACACGTTCAACTTGACCAGACTATTGCCGGACTTACTCCAGGCAAACATGTAGAATGGAGAAGCACTGCGGGGAGACTAGTCGTAAAGAATATAAGCAGGATGGTGTCTTACCACAGGAGGTCGATATCCCAGGGTTCGAAATAGCAACCATCCTTTGGCCGAGTACATTTTGTAACAGACGAAAAAATTACTTTTAGGCGCGACAAATGTCTTTCCTTAATTCTTCCAAATCTAATGACATGTCCCAGAATTTTCTGTACACCAGAAAATTTATGGCTCCTATTTTTTTCTATTTATTACGCAGTAAAATTGTTTTCCTCTCTAATAGCAATTTGTCTTCATTAAACATTTCCAATATAAAAGTAAAAATTTTGTTTGACTATTGTATGAGATTGATAGAAGTTTGATAGTTATTTCAAATTCAAATGAAAAATATTTTTTTTTATTTAGATTATAATTATATATATTATTTATAATATAAAATTACTTACATTTATTTCATATTTAGTTGTATTGCAATAACAATAAATATATCAGTGTATGAATTTTTTCTTTTTTTATTGTTAACACTTTGTATTGGGTTGTCCGGAAAGTTCGTGCCGCAAAAGATTTAAATTTAATAAATGAAATTAAAAATTTAAATCTTCTGCGTTTCAATTTTCCTTCAAAATCGACAATAATTCAATGTGTTATATGTGTTTGATGATAAATTTTTTATTTGAAATCATATAAAATCTTCATATAAAATCTTGCGAAATATCGAGTACAAGCGTTTACTACTATCGTTTTACAATAAAATTCAAAAGGAAAAATCGTACAAATGTAAAGTAGATCTAAAGCGTCTGTATTTTAAGAAGGTTATATATGTATACGCAAATCAAAAAGAAATGCAATAAAATCTGAATAAGTGATTTTATCTATTTCTTTAAAATGTATGTATGATACGCAAAAACAAGGAAAGAAAACCTGCTAAAATAATATTTATTATACATTTCTGTAGCATTATAAAATTATTTTTTTCATCAATAACAGAAAAATTTCTTCTTAAAATTTACATTAATTAGTTTCTTTGCTTTTAGAAAAATTGCATTTATTTGTAAATAATATTAATCAAATTTACTTCAAAAATTTGTATATTTTTGTTACATTTTTAATTTGTCATTGTTTACCTATTGATATGTAATTATAATTACAACTGATTTAAAAGTAAGAGATGAAAATTTTATCGATACATTTTTACTGAAATAATTTATTTTAAGAAAAATTAAACTGAATTTTTTGCATCGCGAACCTTGTCAATTTCATGCGTCAACCGTGGCTCTTCTTAGAAGTTTCACAAGACCATCTTTCCGTCACATGCACTTTCGGAAGTCCTCATGCGACTTTGGTAGAAGAGAAGTTTCGAAGAGTTAGAATCTTCCTTGACAAATTTTATATCAGCGCGCCTAGTCGAGCATCTGCCGAAAATTTATAGTACCCGAGGAAACAGTAGCTGGAACCGAAGGAAATAATCGACCATGTGATATGTGGAATTTTCGCTTGATTCTCGCTTTGTTTGAATTTTGCTTCGTTACCGCCCATTGATGACTTTATTCCCAGTAAAGTATAATTTCATTTCGATTGTGTTAACATTCCTTCAGATTTATGTAATCTAAAAGAAAGGATAAAAAATAATTTAATATTTTACTTTGTAATATCCTCCGAAAAAATATAATAAATAATCATAAGTTATTATTTTTTTAATAAAATTGAGAACAATTATAATAAACTAACTTTTCTTAATGGGTACTTAATGCTTTAATGACGAACTGTGAAAATTTTTTGCTATTACAAAAAATTATGTCAATTTCGAAGAAATTTAATTTAATGACAACCTTTAATTTAATGACCTACTATTTCAGAATGTCATCATATTGGACAAGTTAAGTAACGGATGCTGTTGCTCTCTCTCTATATATATATATATATATCGATATTGTTCTTACACACAGCTACACATTTTCTTTTCTCCGATTTTTAAGGATTTCAAGTCGATGTCCTTTCTCATTCGTAGTAAGAGAAAGAAACAAAAAGACGAAAAAGTATTCTCTGAAAGCTTGCATTGACTTTCAACGCTCGTAAACCTTCTTATATCCCATTTTCCCAGAAAGAGGAATTTAAGGTTAAAAACGCTGAATACACTGGATATATCAAAAGTCACATAACGATTTTCCTCGAAGAACTTATAATTGATTTTTTGTAATCAATATCTGTCTGATTCTTTTTTTCATGTTTTAACAGTCAACTTAAAGCAGTTCTGTAACGAACCGCAACATCAAAGTAAATACTCACAGTATATTGACAGAACAAATATTCGACTCCCGATCTACATCAGCCTTTCGAACATTTTATTTCTGGTTTGCTTCTCCGAGAAAGAATTGCCAAGATAATCGTTTGATTTCTACATTGAATATGAATTCGCACGGATTAATTCTAATTGGAGTCGGAAGCGACAAGAATTCAGAGATCATCGTAATTTCGGATTAAAAAGCGCGGAATGCGCCAAAGGAATGTTTCTGGGAAAATGAAATTTTTTCGCTGGGGAACGCATTATTAAACGCAACTCGATTATATGTATGTATTATATACATAATGCATTTCGCCATTTTATTCGGACAGTCTATTGTATTAGAAATGAGATCTACATGATTCACTTGAATCAGAGAAACTTGAGAATAAAAACATTTTTCAATATTCGTAGGCACGAATATTGATGTACATGATGTAGGCACGATATATGACTGGATCAATGGATCAAAGTCTGTAAACGTAGTTCCGAGCAAACGCGTACGTTTCCTCCGACATGCCCTCGTTCAAATATTGAGGAATTTACGAGTATACTCGAATATCTTCGCCAGTCATGCCAGTCATGCTGGCCTGTCAGCATTGTGTCAGTTAACTTTGACCACAGGAGCGTAACACTATTTCGCGATGAACGCTGTTGCTAGCAAACAAGTATGCGCTAGTATTGCTACGGCAATAGTGTACAGTTAGTTCAGTATTTTGAGAGCCAACGAAGTTAGGCAATATCAGCTTTGATTGCTTTATTTTAATAACTTTAGAACATATATATATTTCTAACTTTTTTGCACTGAAAATTTATAAAATAATAATAATATAAAAGTGATACATTATTTAAATTTTATTGCGGTATATTCATTGAAATTATTATATGTCTTAAATGGTTTTACATATTACCATACACTGAAAAAATTCATGAAATTCGATTAAATATTTATATATAAATATAAAATAGTTTAGATAGTACCAATGGAACTATTTATTTAGTAAATAAATATTTGTTCAATTAAATTTAAATATCATTTTTTTAAATCAAATAAATATTTATTTTCTGTAAGCAAATGGTCCCATTGGTACTATCTAAACAAATATTTATTAAAATTTCGTAAATTTTTTTTCAGTGTATCAAACTTACATTGTTCTGCATTTGCTTTTATAAAAAGTAAATTCTTAAAGCTGATTAAACGGCGGAGTGACAGTAGACAAGCATTGGCGTTGTTCGCCAATGTTGACTAGTACTACTGATTTAATATTTAACTTAAAGAGAACATAAGAATTTATTATGCTGATATCATATGGCTGAATTATCATATATATGAATTTAAGATTGAGATATTATCGTATCGATTCTTTTAAGTAGTTAAATTTTGAGCACAAATCTACTAAATCAGTTTTTTCTTTCTTTTTTTTATCTCGACTTCTCAGACGCTTTTTCAATGCATAACCTCGGTTGAAATGGAAGCTGAGTAACGAGGTACTCAAAGAGCTTGTCTTGTCTTTTCTTTTTTATTCACCCTCTTAGTCCTCCATTTCTTAGACCGAGTATGATTCCACCGTTTTTAAATCTAAGCGTCGGATTTCGCACATTTTAGCAAGTTCTCGTTTTCAAAAGTTTATCGCATGAACATCCGTCACATAATTCTATATGTTTTATCCAACTTTAAATCTTCTTTTCAAAAGATTTTTCTTCGTACGATGATAAAATTCTGATTAAAAGATATTATTATATAACAAATATCTTAATAAAATATCTTAATAAATAATAAAAACTTACTATTTCAAATTTGTAATGTGTACGGTTGAAGAACGTAAAATTAGACTGGCTTAATCTACAATATTTAAAAAATAATTGTGTATAATTTTTTTTATCATTTTTTCACCGATTTTCTTACATAAAAATTTTTACCTAAATTTACTGTACTGTCTCTGAAGTACTAATTATCTTGATAATTAGATCGTATTTAAATAATAGAAATTTAATAATATAAATTTAATAATATAAATTTAATAATATAAATTTAATATAAATTCGAATTGAGATTTCGAGGTATTTAATAAATATAACAATAAATTGACGGGCGATTGACAGCTAGAAATAGGCACAGTTATTAAATGCGTGTAATTGACAAAAATATATTTTAAAAAAGATCTTACATTAATTTTGCAAGAAATTTCGCAAAAATCAATATCGGTCGTTTTGGCTTTATTCGAATCATCATCAGCGATGTCAAACAATGGATGTGACCATTATTCGCATCTTAACGATCCAAGAGAGCAGCCAGAAGAGCCTCTTCAATTCTAAATTTTGAAAAACATCATTGCCAATTAACTGCTTAGTGAAAACTGACGATATCAATATAACTTCATTAAATAATGATAAAAAAATAAAAATTAGATAGAGAGAACTATCTCGTGAGTATAGAATTGAAATAATCTTTCAGATATAAATACTAAAGATGAGAAATGTGTCAAGAAATATACACATTGCCTTTTGTAGAGCCACTGAATGTCATAAATTAAAATACCTACGTAAATAGTTAAAATAATGTTAAATCTGTTAAATCTGTTTAAGTCAATGTCTTTAACTAAATTTCTGTGTGGGAAGTAAAAAAAATGAAGTTGAATGTAATTAAGTCATAATTTTGTCAAGGATGTTCGTATAGGCATGGTGTAAAAATTCAGTGTCCGATTTTAAATTTAAACTATTAGCTTAAGATTAATATGAAGCATCTCAGAAATGAGTCTTTTTCTGTAGTACCTTTCATTGTCCAAGATCTCAATGTTCTTTCATTCAAATTCATGTTTAAATTTTAATCTGCGTTTGATGATGACAGACAGGTTACCAGTTCATTTATTAATATTGCAATTCTGCTATTCTTGTTTTTAATTTCTCTCCGTCTGCCCTACATATGAGATGTTGCAGTTCTTACAATTAATCTTATATACGACATTTTTCTTTGAATAGTAAGGAAGAACGTCTTTTTTAGTCTTAATAATCCCATAATTTATTCATACTAAACCAAGATAATTTCACATTAATGTTTTTAGTAATGTTCTTAAATTTTCCATAAAGATGAGGAAAAAATGGAACCATGTAGTTTTTTCTTCCTCAACATCATTGGTATAGTGTAATTTGCTTTTAGCGTTTTGTGTTTAAATAATGATCTTAAACGAGAGTTTAAGTGTCAAAAATGAACTTGGCGGGATAATCATTGCTCAAAAAAATTTCAATTATAAATCTCAAATTTTCTTTATAGATCTGGGATGTGACAAAGAAAAATTCTATCCACTATGCTCATCAAAACATCTTTTTTTTGAGAGAGTGAATGGAGAGATAAGAAATTAAGGTATCTCTCAGAAAAAGATTTATGAAATAGATTGAATTCTAATTTTCCATTAACCTTCAAGATTGACATCTAGAAAATTTTAGTCGTTTCCTCCATATTCCAAAGTAAATTGTAATCTGGGATGTAGTGAATTAAAAAAGTATCAAGACATTTATTAATTAGTTCCATGCAATGGCGATATCATCAATGTATCTAAAAAAGAAGACTTGATTCTAAATCTCTCCAACGCATTCTTTTCAAGATTCTGCATCATTAGATTCGCAATAATGAGAGACAAAGGCGAAGGGAGGCAAAGATCATATTTAAAGTTTTAAATAAGGGTTTTAAAGATCGTATTTAAAATACCTAAGTTGTAAAGAAAAAGTATTTAGTTTATCTTTATATAAAAGTTTATTTTATATAATATAAATTATGTTATTTTATTGTAAAATTTTTAATCATAACTAATGGCTACGTTTATGTAGTATTAAACTCACGAATGCATAAATAAGCAACAGGAATGCTTCATGCTTGTCATACTTTTGTATACGAAAAAATTGATGACTGCATCGTTCACGATGCAGCTGAGATGGTTTACAATTTCTTCCAGGTTCTTTTCGAAGAAATCTCTCTTTCTCTCTTAGTAAGAGGTACACCAATATATCTCAACGATAGCCAGATAAATAAAGAGAGAGAGAGAGAGAGAAAGAGAGAGAGAGAGAGAGAGAGAGAGAGAGAGAAAGAGAGAAAGAGAGAGAGTACTACTACAGACAATTCATTTCTCTCACACGTAACATTTAGTACGTTTTCTCACATGCAAGATAACGTGAGGTTACAAAGAATCATATAACGATGGATTTGCCGTCAGTCTTCTCTTATTCAGCTTCTTTTTATTTTATTAAAAAATAAATAAGTAAAAAAGAAATCTAGATATCTAATAGTAAACATAATGAAATACTATAACTTTATTTTTAATATAACGCTTTCTTATTATTTTTCTATATTTCTGTAATCTTCTCAAATTTTTAAATATTTTCCCTCAGAGAATCATGTATCTACATAAAAATTTTCAATAATTTAAATCTTATTATTATGTATCTTAAGGTAAATGTACAAATTTAGCAAATACAAATGTGTTAGGATATCTCCAGTATACGCCACATCTATCAAAAACTTAATTTATTAAGTTATTTACTATTTATTTACTATTGTATTATATATCGTTTAAAGTAAACGAACTGTATCAGTAAAAACATTATACTATATATTACTATGAAAAAAATATTAAAAATCCGAAATATTTATTTTTCATATTAGAAAATAAACTTTTTGAAACCCTTGCATTTTTGCCATATATCCCATAAGAATGGGATATATGACTACTTATAGAGGGATGAGTGGTATGTAGGGTTATGAAAAATTTACAAATAATGCATATAAATAAAAAATATAATAACACAATAATTTATAAAATATGTTTATAAAGTTTTATTAAGGAATAAGAATGATAAATATGTATATGAAGTAATAAATAATAATTACAATCTTTCTATATATTGGAAAGTTCGTGCCGACTAAAATTTAAATTTTAATATACATTTATTAAATTAAAATTTTCTGCGTTTCAATTTTCCTTCAATATCGACATGAACTTTCCGGACAACCCAATATATTACAAATGTTATGACATTTCATATAATGTGTTTATTGCATTTAGTGCACTGAATTCAATCTGCTCATTTTATAGCTTTGAGCATAAATCCCGCCCGTTAAAAATGCCATATATCTCAAACAGATGGATATACAAGACAACAAACTAAACAAAGCATATAAAAGCAAAGTACTTATATTTTGTTATATAACATGCTTTACTATTCCTCTACACTCATGTATCACGAAATAATCACTCTTTTGCACATCCTATAGTATATATTGTAATTATTTTATGTAGATTATAATTTATGATGGCATTACTTAATGCAGATCGATTCAACTCACAATAATTTAATTAATATTAACAATAAAAAACTGAAATCATAACACTAATATAACATAAAGGCATGTAACAAAGTAGTTATGGAAAAATTATTCCCACTCCAAATTTTTTTTTCTAATTTCTGCGAACCTTAATCCCAGCATGGTATATTTGCCGGAGTTATCCTATATTACAGTTATATTACAGTTACATTATTGAGTGGGAAATTATAATAGATACATTACATGTAACTTGATGTTTACTGGAAGTTACATATTTTTATATACAATTTTAAATTTAATGTGTCAAATAGAAATGCCATAACAAGGACTCGCAGAGACGCGAACTATACGCAGTAACATTTGGTTAAAAATAAAGGGTAATTTTCGTATGACACAGGTTGACCCATGGCATAGTCGGTTAATTGCCTACTTAAGTTCAGGAAGTTAAGAAAGAAGAAATTTTGAAAGGACGGAGATGCAATCCCGATTAAACTTCCGACTCTGCGGCGATATTATTCGGAGTATAATTGAATTTCTCTGTTCGTATTTTCTTTCCTCCATTCGTTCCCCTCTTTTCTCTACCTCGTTCTAATTCCCGACCACATCTGGTCATTAGTATAAGCAGTGATTTCGATTACAAGGGCTCTTAATTACAATATAATTTAGCGATCTTTTTTATTTAATACCCATGCTATACTCTCTTTCTCTCTTATCTTCATCGTTTCTTTGTTGTGAATAAAGTTGTATTTATCAATTTACTACGAGAAATTAAATATTTTAAATTTAATATTTTGAATTATGCTTGTTACACAACATATATATCATTAATACGTATTACATTAAAAATCACATTATATTTTATTTAATGTAATATTATATTTGAAAGAATGACATGTCAAGAATTTTCTTTGTGGTAAAACAGATAGAATATGTTTTATTAACTTGAGAACTCGATAGCTTCAGGATAACGCAATGAGCCGACAATCTTTATCTCACGCGATTGACGAGTGGTGCTTTTACGCGAGCGGTCCACGCGAACGAAACTTCCAATCTCGAATTTCGAGATAACGACGCGAGTATTTCCTCGGGGAATACCCTTGGCGCGCCAGCAATCTCGCCCTATCGAGAGTATGTCCCGTGACGCGTTTCCAGCAAATCGAATTTTCCGTATATAGGAGAATAGCCGTTGTTCGTCTTGACGGAAGATATGACTCAAACTCCGTTTCATATTGCTAAATTGTCTAAATTGATCTTGAAATCGCGCGAAAGAAAAAACGATTGCCGAGATGAATTGAACATTTCAAAGGAGTAACGCAATCTTGGAGAAAGGCAAAAGATTTACTATATTATGAAAAGAAAATAGTAGAAAGTTCTTTATTGTAAAAGTTTGATATACCACACGTTTTTTAAAACGGCTAATAGATACTGTTCAGTATATCAATTTTTACTATCTATATACTATAATTAAAGTTGAGAAGTAATTTATATTATTATATGACAAGGGAAGTTTTCATATAACGCGAGAAGCTTTTAGTCATCAATAGATTGAGATTAATGAAGTCCCATCAAGTTGCAATAATGTTGCATAACAATTAATTTCCTGATAATAAGTTGTTTTAATAGTGATGCATTATTGCAATTATTGATTTGCAATATTGTCATTCTAATTTTGATATATTTGCAATATAAACGCGATTTTATCTAAAGGATATAGAATAAATTATGTCTAAAATGCAGCAAATATCGTTATGATTTAAATGAATTAGATCTGATCTTGCTCAAAACTTTTTCAATTTCTGGATTTTATAGCTGACTTGTTTGAATCTTGTTTGAAGAAAGAACAAAATTTAGTTATTTTATTCACTTATTCTCTAGTGGAAAGGAGAAGAACAAACGTAATAGATGTGAACAGAAAGGAATTTTTGTTGTCACCAGCGTGGAAACAATATTGTGAATCAATCCGGAGGGCTTTGACGATAACTGGTGGATCGTATGAAGGTAGTGATGAGAAACGCGGGGGTGAACTATGGAGAGTTAAAGGTTAAGTGAAATTGAAGTTCGAGTCGTTGATGAAAACTGATGCGAGATACGAGCAGATTACTCCTTGAGCAATAGTTCCATTCTCTTTTAATCTCGGAAAGAGTAGAGGGAATAAGGGGGAAGTTGACAGCAGCGATCTAGAGAACGGGATGGGACCAATTGTCACTGCGTGTGCGAACTTCTGAATGGACGAACATGTGCGGTTAATCCTATCATGCTGCTGCGCTGTTATAGGACAGCGAAGTATCCGGCTAAATAAATTGCCGCGACTGGTCGGAGAGAACGACAAACGCGAGAGTTTTCTATTGAGAGATGATTTATGATCGGTGGTCTCGCGCCACTATTCCACTCACAGCTTGTGGAAAATCTCGACGGTCCGAAGTAGAACGGATAGAAGCGAATAAAGTATTCGAACGGGAACCGACAACGTCGGCCAGAAACTGCTAGTCGATGTATCAGGGAGGATGAGGGATGATAAATATCGCGAGGTTGGATTTAGGTTTGGCAGCATTGATGCAAGTTTCCGAGACCACTGATCATCTTCATAGCTGCAGTGACTCAACGTTGCGTGAATATATGCATCATGGTGGTTGGAAGATACGCTATTCTTTATTTAACTAGAATACTGTAACTATATTCATTGATTCTTTTTAATATCAGATAAGCGAATATAAGAGAGAAGAGAGAAATGAAAAGGATATCTTTTTACGATCACACACAAGAGTGTGGAAATTTACGATTAATTTCCGAGCTTATCTAGGCTCATTACACAGCACCGGAATTCCGTTCGGTGGTTCTTGATAGAATTTTCTCGGTTATATTGTACGTCAAGACGTTTTCCGGCGGAAATGGTAAGGGTAAGGCTATTTTTCAGCAGAGTCGGAGTCGCTGTATCTGGCTGCCGCCGGTTAATTCCATGAAATATCGGTGCCTGCACCTTTCCTGATAATGGAGACCTCAACAGACTGCCTCGGTACAAGCAATTTTTCATTTTGCCGTTGACGCTCCTCTCCCTCTACTTCGACTCATTTCGATTTGTTGATTATTTCCCGTATGCAATATGCTAGGTTTTTTTTTTATCGTTTCTAGTGCAGAAAATGAGGACGATGCACGGTGCATCGACGAGCGTGCCGTTTTAGGCTGACGATTTTCATGCTAATAGTAACTCTAACATCATTCGAAAATCTCTCAAAAACGCAAAAAACGGAAATGAACGATTTATCCACGCAGTAATTTCTATCTTTCATATGCAGTAATTGCAATTTTAATCGCTTTCTTTGAAAACGTATTCTTTGACAAATGCGAAATTTTTTTTTTTGATGAAAATATGATAGCACACAGTTTATTCGTTTTTATAATTTCGTCATTTTCAGTATTAAATGTTTTATTAACTAAAAATTTTTAGTGATTTTATATAATCTTGTTTATTAAGTTGATATTCAGTTTTAATTAATATATTTACATGTCTGCTTGGTAATTATTATTATTATTACTATTATAAATAACTATTATTATATTTTTTGTAATTATTATAAATATTTTATTACTTATTATATTTTTAATTTATCAAAAGTGTAAACTAAAAGTCCATTTCTTTATACTGAAATAACCATTTCTTATCCTTCTTACTTTCTCAAGCATCTGCCATTAAAAGGAAAAGAATCTGGGGCATTCGGTGTATAATATATCACATACCTCCCGGTATCATATCACTTTGCAGCTGACGCGAGAAGCGCTATTTTCACGAACGCACTTCGAAAAAAGCTTTCATCATGGCAAATACATTCTCACGTGAACTTTCATCGAGAATCATTGGAGGTTTTTGCCGCAGGAAATTGCGATTTCGCGTTTAAACTGAGATAGAAAAGCACAGGCGGGCATATACAAATTGTCAAACGTGGTGGTGTAATATACTATATGTATAGTACTCGAAACCGAAATGTGCAGTGGCATTTGATCTGAACTAACAAGAATAGAAACCTTTTTGATCTTAAACAAATGGTTGTACAGCGTGTCGCTGCAATCATTAATTGTTTTCTAGATTTCAAGCAGAAGATTAAAAGTAAAAGGTATATACAGCTCAATAATTCATATCAATGTCATACAATAATATTCTTAAGTAAAATAATTACATTATAAATATGTATTTAATACAAATTATTTTTAAAAATTAGTCTTATAATTTTAAATATAATTGGAGGTTTCTGACATAAAAAGTATTTAATTTTTCTCATATTAAAATCGATTGAATCAAATCCGTTTTAAATTTATTAATATAAGTTCGATAATATACGAAAAACTTTCAAACTTGTTTCACAAGGATGATATACGATATTTAATGATTAGTCTTAATGTCCTTTTCACGTCTTTCAGACAGCTGTCAGACAAATCGATAGCTTTGTGAATCTCCATCAGGGTGTAAATTGATTTCGGAAAACGAGGGATTCACACAACAATGGCTACAGACGCCACGTCGTATTACAGTTCGAGGTATCCCATAAAATGATATATCCTGTTAAATCGTGCTTAAGGATTGATCCTTTCGAAGACCCGTAGGAGAATCGATGTTCATCTTGATAATGAAGCAGAATCGTGTGAAAAATAGATTGTCCCAATTAAGATTCTCACGATTTTTACAAGTGAACTTGCACCTCGGTCTTTTCCTCAATATCGTCGTTTTGAACCACGTGCCGTGTAAAGAGAAAACCCGGCTACATTTTCCGACGAAAATTCGAGACACATAGGATGGGGAAGCATCTGTGCACGTAGATCTGTGATACTTCAGACGAATAATGCGAAGGAAGAGGAAAAATATAACCTCGCGCGCGGACGAGATGCATTTTTCTCGAGTAAAGAGCAAAACTAAAATGTATCAGATGCGATAGCTACAATGACAAACTGGTCTTTTGTACAATAAAACGGACTGAATTTATAAATTTCAAATGAATATCTAGAAAATGAAAGACGAATAATAAAAATTTATTTTTATTAAACATATATTGATTTAGGTTAAACCAGGATGAATCGGATCATTTTTTTTCATAATAATAAGTAAAAAGATAATAATAAACTAATTCTGTTATTAAGTTTTATTATAAATTTGTGTTGATTTCTACCTTTGGCTTCAATTTTATATAATAAAATAATATATAAACATAATATTTTTATTGCATAACGCAAAAATAAAAAATAAACAATTATCCGATTCACCCTAAAATTAAGGGGCAAAACGGATCATCAGTTTATATGTAAAAAAAACATAAAAATAAATAAATACTTTGGAATCTTTGAATTCTTTGAATTCTTCTAAACAAACTCTGAAATAAACTTGTTACATAAAATAAAAATAGTTTACTTAACTCACAAATTACAAGTAAATGGTCTTTTTCTCTTAGCACAGCTTTCACATCATTCTTCACATTTGTTGCATTGAATCCAGTCTTCAACAGATGGATGGAACAAATTTTCCAGTGCAATAAATGCAATATCCCTAAATAAATTAAGTTTACGCTTAATTTACTCTTCAGTTTTACTCTTAATTTCATGATCCGAATCATCCTGAAAGAAATTATCCGATTAACCTCGTATGTCAACTTCATAAATTAATTTCTCAAAACCATCTTAATGATATTATTAAACTATTTACTAGATTGATTTAGAAAACTATACACTGCAAAAATCATTATAATTTACACACATTTCACCAATTTACTGTTTCGTTATGGACTCACAAAATTGAGATCGTGACTTTATATGAGAGACGAAATTTTTTCGTGCCATTCGCAACCTTTGCGCTTATATCGTCGATTGACATTGAATCATGCAATATAAAATTGTTATCTATTGTTTCCGCTGCAAGGAAAACGCACAGAAGTAATTAGCATAATGAAATAAATCGCATGAAGAAAAAAGATAATGATAACTGATTCAAAGCTTATAATGCTCCGATTCGCCTTATGATCCAATTCACCCTGGTCTACCCTATTACTCATAAAATCATCAGCGCATTGAAATTACATTTTGGGCAAATCTTTTTGTTTTTCGTTAAAATATATAATAATAAAATATATGTATTATATGAATACAATTCGATTATATATACAATTCAGTTAATATCTGCTAAGTGACAGCTCGTGTTTATATGAAAGATTGGAGCGGATTGTGATTCGGACCATAATTGTGCGAACATAAGGCGACATAATTCGTACATTCTCTTTGTACGAATAAACACACGAGCTGTTTGGTTTACATTCAATATAGTCAACAAAATTCCATGCCCACATGGTGAATAAATCGGCCGAATAAACTGTTCGCTGACAAGACAGGTTTTAGTTGGATTATTAATGCAGTTCACATTTCCCCGGAGGGACGAAAATTTGGCGACGTATTTGAAATCGAATAAAGAAATATCTCGCCAATACGTGACGATCAATGCAATCAGAACTGTTTTTATATAAAATCATATTATTAAAAAGTTGAGCAACGTGAAAAGGTTGATTTATCGCTGTGTCCGTGATAATAATATAATTTAATAAAATTTTCATTTTTATTAACTAGAAATTTTGCAAAGTTATATAGACATCAAATAATTGTATAATTATCTAAAAAGAAATAAAAAAATCTAGTATAGCTGTTTTTCATTTCTATTTATTTTTATTATATTTTTTATTGCATTTATATTAGATTATTAATATTATGTCACATAAAAATCTGTTTTGATTATATTTCCTTTTCGAGATGATTATGCGTAAAAAGCTCAATTGATACACAATTATATTGCAAGAAATTTTATTTATGACATTTATGTTAAATAAACAAACAAATTAATAGACTTTAAATGAAGATAACAATTTTTTGATACATATCCTTAATAAAATGGAAATGGAAATAACTAATTACTGTAACTGCCGTTATTGTCAGTAACTTAGTCACCTCGTTTGTAATAACGATTCGGTAATGAACTTTTTATATATAATGTAACACCAGAGTTGAAACAGTCAATAGTTATTTATAACGAAAGAGTTGGAAAAGTCATTACTAAAAAAACTAACTCGCAATTTGTAATTCGTTACATTTTAGTAACATTTTAGTAATTAGTTTTAACTTGTAGAGTAACTTTACGGGGTTACTCGATATTACTTTTTTTTTAATAAGTAATGCATAATGTACATTCCAAACTGACTTTCCTAACTTTAGCGTAACTTCAGCATTTAAATCATTTAAGTTAATCATTACAGTAATAAAAAAATTGCAATATTATTATTGTCGAATTATTACTATAAAAAGTAATTGCAAAAGTAATAGAAAAGCTTTTTCCTTCCCTGCTTTTTAATAAAACAAAAACAATATTTTCTCAATTAAAGCAGGCCAGTGCAAAATGTATCTTACTCGCAATTCGTAACAATTCTCTTTCTCTTTGCGGGCTTAGAAACTCGAGATAGTGAGCTACACTTTCTGACTTAATCGTAACTTTCGGGTCCAAAGATAGTTCGCGAAGCGAGGAAGCCGATAGCAAAATAATCCCGGTGCACCGTAGTCATCTACGATGACTTAGTACCTCCGGATTCTCTCTCCTCGACTCCGGGAAACTCGACCATCACACTTAGTTTACTTCGCAATCCCATGTGACCTTCGATAGTAAACGGTTGCTATCGACCATGCAAGTCTATACCTCTCTGTTATATCGAGCTAACATTATATCGCTATTTCTTCAATTTGGAAACTTTATTAAACCATTCAATCAATTTCATTAACATAGGGTTGACAGTAGATTAGTACGAGATGATTAATGTGAAATAATTCAATAATGAATGATTTATTACAACTGTCATCAGTATATTCATCAAAATATTAATCCTTTGCAAATTTTTAATTATAAATAAAAAATAAAACGATTATTTTTTTAGATTCTATTGGGTTGTCCAGAAAGTTCGTGCCGATTTTTGGTAGGTGGCGTAAGGACAAGTCTGAATATATCAGAACGATTGAAAACAAATGACATGCATATCGTTAAAGACGGTACTTCAGGCATACTTGGAAAAAAATTTGCGATACGTTAATTTTTTTTGTCAGTTTTATACGTTTTTGAATATGGAAGAAAACAAATGCATTTTAGGCATTTAATGTTTTTCTTTTACCGGAAAGGCAAAAATGCCACACAAGCGGCAAACAAGATATCTGTTTATGGCGAAGATGCTGTAGCTGAAAGAACTGTGCGGAAGGTTTGCTAGATTTAAAGCTGGTGATTTCAACCTTGAAGATCAAGAACGCCCGGATAGGCCCTCCACTACAGGTGAAGATCAGATTAAAACACTGATCGAGAATAATCCAAGCTATACGATACGTAAATTAGAAATGTTGAATATGTTAAAATCCACTATCCATGAGCATTTTGTGAAGCTTGGCTACATAAATCGTTTTGATGTATGGGTTCCCCACAATTTAACAGAGAAAAATCTGATGGATCGCATTTCCATTTGCGACTCGCTCTATAAACGCAACAAGGAGACACCATTTTTGAAGCAAGTAGTGACGGGGGATGAAAAATGGATCATTTACAATAATGTTGAGCGAAAAAGATCTTGAGGAAAACGGAATGAACCATCTTTAGCCACCCCAAAAGCCGGTCTTCATCCAAAGAAGATCATGCTCTGTATCTGGTGGGATTGGAAAAGGATCCTGTATTATGAGCTTTTACCAAACAACAAGACGATAAATTCAGAGAAGTATTGTTCCCAATTAGACGAATTGAAGACAGCAATTAAACAAAAACGTCCAGAAATAGCGAATCGGAAGAACGTCGTGTTTCGTCAGGACAATGCGCGGCTTCATGTGTCTTTGATAACTTGACAAAAGTTGTTAAAGCTCGGTTGGGATGTTCTACCCCATCCACCATATTCATCAGACCTCGCGCCCTCTGATTTCCACCTATTTCGATCATTACAAAATTCCCTTAATGGAAAAAGCTTCAATTCTTTGGTCGAAAAAAATCACTTAGAAAAATTTTTCGCTGAAAAACCTGAGAGATTCTGGAAGGACGGAATTTTCAAGTTGCCTGAAAGATGGAGAAAGCTTGTAGAATAGAATGGCACCTATATAATTTAATAAATGTATACTAAAATTTAAATCTTCTGCGTTTCAATTTTCCTTCAAAATCGGCATGAACTTTCCGGACAACCCAATATTAATCAGTAATTTTGCAGCATTTTCAATTAATATAATACGCAGTAAAGTAATTAGATCTATGACCTATCTAAGTTTCGCAATTTTTTAAATTTTTTGTTAAATTTAAAATTGCAAATTTATGATCAGATTCGAAAGAAGAAGCATTTCTGAAAAGGAGATGAATCAGGTTTTTGGATCTATCACTGATCAGTCTCAAAGTGTGTCGTTTTATTCTTCTGTCAAGGCTCATAACGCCCTGAAGTGATTTTTTTTTCAAAAATGATTTGATCTGGAGGAATAATCATTTTTAAGTTCCATTTTATATGGGTTTTTGTACTTTAGAATAAATCAAGATGCATTTCATATTCTAAATATTACTCGCGTAAAATCATATTTCCCTAAAAACTGCACATTATATGTATGCTATAATATATGTCAGAGCCATCATTTTCTGTGAGGTACTTGACCTTCAAAAAGAGGCTTTTTTTACCTCTTTTATGTTTGTGATCCTAGAGAATATAATTCTGGTTTTTAGTGAATTTATTTAAAAAAACAGGAAAAAAAGTAAAGATCAATTAAAACTTGTAAAATTGAAAACAAAAAACTGCCACTTATGGTGAACTACGCCTGCGCTGCATTCAGTTGTTTTTGTATTTATTCTCGACGATCTCAGTGATTCCGTTTCATTCTTGTTCTACAATTCGAGCTGTGTGAAGCTTTCCTTATTCTTGAAATAAAATATTTTTGCATTTTCTCAGATATTTATAAGCAATTAGACATTGTTTCATTAAGTTACTTTTGATTTTACTATTTGCTAGTATCTGATACTTTTTAATCATAAAGCTACACTGTCCAGATCATTTCGGGTTTTTGCCTTTAATAACCGGATCATTTCTACATTTTGCCTTTACTGATCGGATCATTTCGAAATCTTGTATTCATTGGCCGGATCATTTCGAGATCTTACCTTCACTGATCTTACCTTCACCGGACCATTTCAAGGTCTTGTCTTCAAGGATATATGAGTTTGGAGTGTATGGGTTTATAGTTTAAGAATTGAGGGTTCAAATAATTTGATTTGATTGATTTATTGTCCGTAGTTCTACGTAGATAAGAATTTATAATCTGCGTTATTTTATTGTATTTGCGAAATTGTAATTTTGGACCTTCTTACTATGTATATTTCATAAATGTAACGAGATACGAATTTTCAGGAAATAGATTCTGTTTCAGCATGTGTCAGAATATGTAGGAAGCAATTGGTCTTCCTTCCGGAACAAAATGCTTTTTTTTATTTTGTGGTCCTGTATTATTATTTATTACATGGGCTGAAAAATCCCGGGATTTTAATGAAAACAAGCGTTTTTGGACAAAGTTATATTTATTCCTCAACATAGTTGCCTTCGAGGGCTATACACTTGATATAGCGATTTTCCAACATTTCGATGCCCTTTCTGTAGTACGAAACGTCCAAGCCTTCGAAATACGCTTCGATTTCCGCGATGACTTCCTCATTCGATGTGAATCTCTTTCCCTGGAGCCACCGCTTGAGGTTTGGGAACAGATAATAATCGTTGGGGTCTAAGTCTGGAGAATACAGTGGGTGAGTAACCAATTCGAATCGTAATTGGTCCAATTTGGCCATCGCTTTCAAGGACGTGTGTGCGTTATCGTGGTACAGAACGATGATACAGAATGAAGGCGAAAGTAGCGCCACTTAAACGACTGTAGCTTGTAAAGAAATGAACAAAATGTCATGAAACTTCATACATAAACTAGTGACAGATGAACCTCTCGAAATGAATCATGTTCATTTTCTAGTGGCGCCATTCTAGTGGCGGCTATTGAAAAATCCCGGGACTTTTTAGTCCATGTAGTACATTATCCAAGAATTCTACTTGTTCCTAAAAAAAATATGTTTTTTTGAACTCGTTTAATTCATTTTTTCTAGTAGTTTTTATATTGAAAAAATAATCCCTAGAAAATCCTGAAATATTGTGCGGGATCCATATAGAAAATTTGTCCAAAATCATATTCTCTTATTGGTCATAATTTATTTATTTCATTCAATTCTGCTCGTTCTTGAAAACATATTTTTCTTGAAGTTTGTTTGACTTATTTTTTCTACAGTTTTTATTGTAAAAGATTGTTCCTGAAAAATTTCAAAAATCTTGAAATTGCATAAGAATTATATTAAAGGCCTATCACACCTATTCCTTATTGGTCAACAATTTTTTCTTGTATTTTACGCATTTTCAAGTTCGTTTATTCTATTTTGTGGGAATTATTTCTGACGAAGCTTATAAAGTAAAATATTTTAGAGTTAACATAAAAGAAATTTTAAAAAATAAGCCTTTCTTTGATCAAGTAAAATGATGGCTCTGACATGTTATAGTGCATATATATGTGCAATTTTTAGAGAAGTTTGATTTTGCGCGAGCAATATTTAGAATATGAAACGCATCTTGATTTGTTTTAAAGTATAAAAACCTATGTAAAATGGAAATTTAAAAATGGTTATTCCTCCGGATCAAATTATTTTTTAAAAAACTATTTCAGGGCATTATGAACTTTGGACAGAGGAATAAAATGACACACTTGGAACTTTGAGACATCAGTGAGCCCAAAAATCCATCTTATTGACTCTTCTCTTTTAAAAAAATATGAAACATTTTCAAATATTTATATAGGTGCAATGAAAAGTAAAAGAACGTCAGCAGTTAGGTCATATGTACTCAATATGATCTAAATATATGCTTTCCTTGCTTTTTTTTGTAAAAAAAATATTAGAGAAGTGAAAAATAATTCAATGTTACTTTAAGATTTACAAATTTATTATTAATATTAATGTTTACTGATGTACATGTAAGGATGTATAAAGAATTATTTTTCAAACTTATCTACTTGTTTATTTATCTCCAAAAAGTTTAGTATTTACAATTAGATTAATTCAAAGATTAATTAAAATCATATGGTCTAGAATAGTAATAGAATAGTAATAGAAAAAAACGTTATAATCGATGTATATTTAGCCCCCGATTTTTCATTATCTTAACTTGTAGTTAGGTTTAATCTGATGTTTTATCCAATGAACTTCATCTATGATGATATCATGAATGGAGTTCATTGGGTGAAATATCAGGTTAGCATAACTATAAGTTAACTTGATAATAACAAAACCGGGCTTTAAAATGTCTAAGTTGATCATATTAGTCCTATCTTACAAAAAATTTCTTCTCTTTGATAAACAAAATTATGGTTATAATAAAAATATAAATTAAATACAGTGTTGTAAATACAATGCTACAATAATATAACTATAGGAAATAAATGCCTTAAACAGCTAGCTGGATCTTAAGTGTATAATTCTGAGTAAGTTTATATATCTACTATGTATGTAGTCCTTTAAAATGCGCGCCTAAATGATTTTTCGATTTTAAAACTCTGTTAAATTATCACTGTAATATCACAAGTTAAATTGACTAGCAATTTAATAATTTGATGTTCTTACGCATCTTAAAACGAATATGTTATTCAGCATTATTAAGATCGTTTTAAAATACGTAAAAACATCAATTGTTAAATTGCTAATCAATTTAACTATAGTTGAGTAGAATTTGTGTTTAAGGCATTTATTTTCTATAGGTTGTGTTTTTCACACATATATATATAGTCTAAATATAGATATACCAAAGAAACGCAAAGATCCTCCATTTTCGACTTATTAATCATATCATATACCAATAATATAATACTAAATACTTATTGATCTACCTCTATTGAGGCCACTAGGTCCAAAATGGCGATCGAAATAGCCAATAGGAAGATTGTCGGCATTTCGACTCAGGATTGCACTACTCTGATATCTAAAAAGTTTTAATACGTTTATATGTAATTTGCGGTCCTATGAGATTTAATATTGTTTAGAATAATACGAACTATGGAAATTAACAACCGTATGATGGTTAGAGGAAACAATCAATTACATACAAAATATTACATCATGACAATGGCATTCTGCATTTTGTTTTACTGACAATAATATAAACAAATTGAGCAATAAATTGATGCAATCGAGTAGGACAGTCTGCACTTAGTGCTATATGTTGAATTCATGTAATTACCTACAAAAATAGCAAATAGGTCATATTTGATATTATAAGCCATATAAAATCTTTTAAGTTGAACATGCATAAATATTTATTAACGCTGAAATAAAGCTCTTTTCCTTTACCCAAATGACGAATAGAATAATAATAAAAAAAAATTAACCTGTTAGATTCTATTAATTCGTAAAGCCATATTATTGACGTGCCTCAGCTTTCAAATTTATTGTTAGTGGATCGAAATAAGAGCCTGTGTGATAGTTCAATCTGCTTTTGAGAACGCTTCGAACCAAATAATTCTATATCCGAGTTTAAAGTTAGTCAGTTCTCAAAAACATCATTTTTATTCGCGCGGATCTATTTTACCGTCGATTGTGTGCTGATGAAACACCTGCAGAAAGACTAATAGATTTGTTACGTTCAAGTAAGATTTATTTAGTTATTTAGAAAATACCGTCAATCATATTAAAACGCATATGCACACACATACACACACATACACATACACACACACACACACACACACACACACACACACACACACACACACACACACACACAC
>Ga0157363_1000939_pt1 | contig 23290 bp, 22 predicted proteins | sample AttsexASBM1_FD_111477 | JGI IMG/M metagenome (GOLD analysis project Ga0157363, IMG submission 111477) | Fungus gardens microbial communities from leaf cutter ant in Ribeirão Preto, State of São Paulo, Brazil - Atta sexdens ASBM1 | ecosystem: Host-associated > Fungi > Mycelium > Unclassified ... | reverse complement strand
GTGCCTCTTCATCATCACTAAAAGAAAAAAGAAAAAGAAATTCAAAAGAAAAGAAATATAAAATCAAGAAAAATAGATAAAAGAAAAAGAAAAATATTAGTGTCACTGTGTTCCATAACATTTAGCAGAGTTTATAATCTCTATAAAGTCCTAAGATTATTACATTACACTACTCAATATATGACTTATTTTCAAAAAATCCTAAGAGAACAGAATAAAGTTTCCTGAAGGTTACATCTACTTTAAATACTTTAAATAGTCCATACCAATAAATTAAGACATCAAGCAGAACAATACTGATTTAACCTCAAAATAATTACACTAAATAGTTAGAAATTTAGAAAAAATAATCTCAAACATTGACTAGAATGCAAAAAGCTCATTAGATAATGGTTGAAGAGAGAAAATCTTGGGAACAGTGTTTGAGAAAGTTCCAGTGGTAGAGCAGAGATGTTAACTTGGCAAACTCCATAAAGTTAGTGACAGTATTTGAAGCTTATAAACAAGCAGAGGAAAAGACTGTAGGCTTTAATAGTGTTTAAGACTTGAGTTTTGGCAAAGTGTTAGATTTCTTTATAGTAGTTATTATTTCCAAAACCTTATCCTGTTCTTTTAGAGTTTTCTAAAGATAAGCTATATTTTTAGTATATACCAATAATAAAGCTTAGAATTCTATGAAGTTCTAAAGCTCTTCTACATAGTTATCTTAATTTATTTCTTTTTTAATACATTCTCTCCCTCTAAAACTATCAGCTAGTATATCTCCTGTCACTGATTGCCTTGATTCCTTTTTAACACTCTTTTAAAAATAGTTTTAGTTCTTAAATATAGATAAAGGTATAGATACTATATGTTATAAGAAGTACTTAGTATCAGAACTTGCCAGTGTAGACTTGAATTTTCTTATTCTTCTTACCACCACCTTGTATAGTAGTACCTATAAGAGAATTAGTGAATATATTATCTCTATTCACTTCAAACCTACTTAACAGCAAAAAAGAGCATTTTGCTATTCAACCAATAGATATCAAAATTGATACTCTTAGAGGTTGCTCTAATACAACTAGTCCTAACAATTTTATAGAATCTTCACTATACTCTAACATATCATCTATAGATTATGTAGATAGAGTGCATATATTAGCAAACAGCTCTTCTTGGACTAACCAGATTGAGACAGAGAAACTCCAAGAACCTTTTCTCTCTTAAAAGGGATAGAAAACACTATAAATATAGTATCTGTAGTTGAGACTCCATATATTCCTCATATTACAAACTCCAATGATACATATATTTCTCAAGGTATACCATATATTTCTTATGTTATGAACTCCAATGATATATGTACTTCTCAAAGTATAGAAACTTTGGTTATTCCATACTCAGTAAACTAACCTACAGATCCATTGTTGTGGAATAGTTATTTTTGTTCTATTTCTCTTGTTGGAATAAATAAATACCTAGAAGGTGATATTAGAAATATCATGTGCTTACTTTTAAAAATGATGACTTTTATTCAATAATACAAATTAGAAGGCAAAACAGCTAAAGATATTCTACAAATTGCTAAATTTGGGTTTGTAGTTTGGAAATTTCTATCTTCCATCTATGAATCTGAATAGGATATACTGACAGCTAATAAAGATAATAGGTCTTTTAGACAATATGTGGCATCTTGATTCAGTGTGAAATCCACAAAGAATATAACTTAGAACTCCTTAGATAAACAAACCAATATCTCAAAAGTTCTTCTACTCATTCCTCCATAACCAAACAAAAGTATTTTGGCCAAATCCAAATTCTTGAAGAATAATTCCATCCCTAATTTAGATTACAAACCCAACAATTGGTCTTATACACAGGCCTCAAAGGATAATATCAGAGATATTATCAAAATCAAAGATACTTTCTCAAAACTATCTTCTCAGAAAGTCTCAGACATTCACAAGGTCTTAAACAATACCAAACAAAAGGCTTAACCAAAGATCAATATAACAACCAAAGGTCTATCAAGAAAACAAGTCATTGTATCTATGAGTAAATAACATAAAAAGAGTAATGGCAAAATGAAATGCATACATCACTAACATTAATATGTTATTAGAAGGAATTAAATTGGACATTTCTACTGACTGTATTTGATCAGACAGCAAGGGGATTATTATTACTACTAACAAGGTAGTGGCTAAGTTTGACATAAAGGTAATAGAGAAGTATATGAAAGAGTTGAATGACTTCAACTCAATAGATGTTATAAGTTCAAGATTACTACAGTCCAAATACTACCTCAAGAATTTCTTATTTTGTTGAAGATACTAATCTTTCCATCTTTCCAGATATCATTGAAAGTGTTATAAAAATACTCACATTTTTGACAACACTGTTTTAGCTTTGCATCCTCAAGTTATCAAAGCTTTTCTGAAATTTGATATAGCAGTAATATGGATCAACATCTGAGATTCATAAAACAGCATAAACACAAAAAGCCTTATTAATAGGTGTTTCAACATAGGATATTATATTGCCACAATTAGGAGAATAAATATAAACTCTGGTGTTCCCCAGTACATGAATTGCTGGAAATGGAATTATACTACATTTGTATGTCACACACATAGAAAAAAATGTCAAAAGTGAAATAGCCCTCACAAATTAGAATACTACAGGAATATAGCATAGTGTTGCAAAGCAAATTTTAAAACAAATCTTCCAAGGCTTGAAATGAAGAAAGGGAAACCATGCACTCATATATTCAAGTGCATTAACTGCAAGGGCAATCACCAAGTGGACAACAACAATTGTTCATTTTGGAAACACAGGTTTAACTATGACTAGCACAATAAAGAATCACAAAAGCTCTGAGAGGTCAAACCCAACTCAATTTGCTCATCTGTGGGTAGTATAGGACAATGATTTTAAAACTCATAAAAATACTTTCACAGAACATTTGCAAGAATAGACTTCTTACTGATATTCTTTTAGAAAACAGCAAAGATTTTGACATCTTATTTATTTAAGAACTTCCATAGTCAATTATTCAATACACTCCATGTTCTATATCTGAAGAAGATGAAAAAATTGTAGAAGCTTCAAATCACCCATCATAGACTATGTTTGCTAGAACATTGAATGCTGAGAATGAAAACCCAAGAGTTTTCACTTACATCAACATCAGATTGACAAGACTATGCTTTTCTCTAAGGAAAGACATCTTCAATTACAAAGATATCAATCTCATTTCCTTTTTTAATAATGGCTCCATGTTTTTTCTCATTAATATCTATTCAGATGATTACCAATCTGCCTTAAAGTATCTTAAGAATACTAAGGTAAATTTACATAACATCCTAATTATGACAGGAGATTTTAATATCAGGGATAATGACTGGGATCCATTATACCTGCATTATTTTACATATGCAGATTTCTTGAAAAAAATAGCTGACAGTTTCAATCTAGAATTATCAACTCCCATCAATCAAGTATCCACTCATTATGCCAATAATTCTCAAGATTTGAACTTGGTACTTGACCTTATGTTCCTCCATATAAATGTGGAAGAATTCAACAATCATTTCACATTACATAACCTTTGAGATCTCTTTGATCATGCTTCTTTATCAGTCCATATTATTGAGGAAGAATTCATCTAGGAGGAAAAACTAGCTATTATCAAAAATAGCAAGGAAAAAAAAGAATTCATAAATAAATTAAAGGATAGAGTCAGTGGCATTGAAATAGCTAACATTCTCAGTCACAAAATGCTGGAGGCAACAACTCAAAAATTTGCTTCTATTACTGAAGAGCTCTGGTATAAACATTCCAAATATGTTAATATCACTAAACACTCTAAGATATAGTGGAATGAAGAATGCAGTAGGAATTTATGTGAGTATCAAACATTAAGAAAAAATATAGACTAGATTGAATATAGGAATATGGTCAAAATGGCTAAACATATATTTTTTAACAACAAGATTCAAGAAATTGTGTCAACTAACAAAATATTATAGGACCTAATGAACTAGGTTAAAAAATGCAAGCTATCCACTATAGAAGCTATTCAATACAATGATTGTTCTTATAACAAACTAGATGAATGATGGCAAGTCTTCCATCAGTCTTACAATGTGGCTTAAGATAGACCAATAAACCCCCAACTTTTGGACAAAGTTTCATCACATTAGAAGGTGAAATGGCCTCCTTTTTCCAAAGCAGAGTTCATCAATGCAATTAGCAAATGTAATAATTTATCTATGTTACAACTCAAAGATCATAGAGTTGATTAGTGAGTAGAATCCTGTATTAGGGTTAATACAAGAGAACTCAATGAAAAAATCTGTATAGGATTGTCTACCTTATATACTAAAAGCCTATGGTCTATGCTCTACTACTTTAGCTTACTCTAAATGACTATTTATTAAACATATGGTTTGACATTATTCTTTTTTTGCTACTATATGACTTGTGACTGTGACATGTGACATGTGACACCATGTCATACTAAACCCTAACCCTAAGTTCAGAAAGTAAAAGAAAAGAAAAAAGAAAAAGAAAAAGATGTTGGAAAAAACTCAAGTCCAAGCTTTGCAACTCTGAAATTACTTCACCTTCAAGGTTTCTTCTTCTAGAGAAACTGTTAGTTTCCCCTGCTGTCTTATCTTTCCTCTTCCATTTTACCCAATTTCTTTCTAGCTTCCTCAAATATTTCTTTTCAAACTTCTTATCACCTATATAATATCTTTGTTATATACTTTCCCAGTAACACTCTCCTCCTAAAGTCTCTTTTTTCTACCCTATATATTCTTTCTTACCTTCTAACTTCTGCATTTACTCTTTCCTCAAACTCTGCTACTAATTTCTTGGTATTCTCCAAATCTTCTTCTCATTTCCAACTATCGTACTTTGCTATAAACCCCTTCCAACACAACAAATACTTTACTACTCCTCTCACTTTCCTTTTATTTAATATTCTCTTTACTTCCCATTCCTCCACTCCTTCTACTTTTACTGGTTATACTTCTTATTTTTTCTGTCCCCCCACTTGCTTCTTATATTGCACTACTTGGCCGACATTTACTACTGGGTGAATTCTCATCAAATTGGGCAGTTATAATTTGACTACATTGATGGATATTACCTCATCAATGGTATATGGGTCTACATACCAGTTTACTAACTTCTTTGCCAGTCTTTCCTTAAATACCTTTCCTTAAATACCAAGTCTTTCATACTTAGTATCACCCTATCTTCTACTTTCCATACTTCTGCTTTCTTTCTTCATTTATCTGCTTGCTGTTTCATCTCCTCTTGTGCTCTTTTCAATGCTGCTTCTGCCTCTTTCTGTATCTTCCTCATTCTTTCTGCAAACTCTATTGCTTTCTCCATCTTTTCTTTTCCTCAGATCTATTTCCATTCTCAACTCTCTACTGTAATTTGCCATGAATGGAGACACTTTAGTTGTAAAATGTGTCTTATTGTTAATTAAAAACTCTGCTGATGCCAACCATTCTAGCCAATCCTTCTGTCTATGATCTATAAAAAATCTCAAGTACTATTCTAATTCTTGATTCATTCTTTCTGTTTGACCATTTGTCTGAGGATGGAATGCTATTGACAGTTTTGTTTCAATTCCCAATATGCCATCCAACTCTTTCATCATTACTGCTGCAAACTGCAGTCCCCTATCTAATACTATACTTTCTGGCAACACATGTAGCTTCTACACATTATCTCTGAACAACCTTGCCAATCCCTTTGCTGATGTTTTCTCTGTTGTTGCCACAAAATGTGTCATCTTGGACAATCTATTGCAGACCACTAGAATCACATCTTTTCCAGCTACTAATGGTAACTTTAGAATAAAGTCTACCATCAGATGTATCCATGGTTTCTCTGGGACTTTGCTTAGCTTTAACTTTCCTATCAGTACCTCTGTCTTATTCTTTATCCTCTGACACATATCACAACTCTCCACATATTTTCCCACATCTTTAGTTACTTCTGGCCACCAATAATTCCTCATTACTAACTCCATCATCTTTCACTTTCCTCCATGTTCTGCTACTAGTACATTATGGTGCAATTGGATTATCTCTACTCTCAACTCCTCATCCTTCAGCACATACACTTTTCTCTCTTTCAATACTAACTCTCTTTCTATCTGCTATTTCTCTCCTTATAACATCTTTACTTCTGCTTTCTTCATTTCTTCTACTACTCAAACTACTTCTTTATTCTTGCTCCTAGCTTTTTTAATTTTTTTCCCACTATATCTACTTCAGGTCCATCTATTACTACTTCATGTAAATTACAAATCCAACAGTCTTTAATAAGTACTTGATTGTCATTATCCCTTTCTATGCCTATTTTCTAGTCTGGTATCCTACTTAATCTGTCTGTCTTCTCTATTTTTGTTCCTGGGATATGTTTTGAAGTGAAATCAAATCTTGACAGGTATAATGTCCAACAAGCTTGTCTTTGGTTCAACTTCTGCACTTTCATAAAATACTCCAAGTTCTTATGATCTGTTCAGACCTCAAACTTGTATTTTGTACCTTCTAGCAAGTGTCTCCAATTTTCCAATCCTCTTATAACTGCTAACATCTCCTTATTATGAATTTCATAATTCCTCTCTGCCTCATTTAGAGATTTTGAGAGAAATGCCACTGGTTTCTATAATCTGTCTTCACACTCCATAGATAACACATCTTTTATAGAATAGTCTGATACATCAACTTCCATCCTCATTTTTTTATCTAAATCTGATACTGCTAACACTGGTTCTTTTATAAACCTCTCCTTCAACTCTCTAAATGCTTTCTCTTGTCTCTCCATCCATTCCCACTTCTGGTTCTTCTTCACCATGTTGTACAATGGTCTAGCTATGATTGCAAAGTCTTTAATAAATTAACAATAGTAATTCGCCAATTCTAAGAACTTTTGTATGTTCTTGACTCCTTTTGGAGTTGGCCAATCCACAATACCTTTTATCTTTTTTTCTTCTATCTTAATTCTATCTGGCCTTATCACTACTACCAGAAACCCTACTTCCTTTACTTTCCATTTGTACTTCTCTGGTTTTATATACAAATCATTCTCCACTAATCTTCTTACCACTTCTTCTACTAATTCATTATGTCCCTCTTCTTCTTCCATCCCAATAATTATGTCATCAATAAAACTTGCCACTTTACCAGTGTTGATGAGATCCTGCAGGATTCTATTCATCATAGTTTAAAATGTCACAGGTGAGTTTATCAAGCCAAAAAACATTACTGTTGGTTCAAATGACCCCTCTGATATCATGAACACCACCTTTTACTCATCTCCTTCTTTTATCCATATATTATTATAGCCCTACTGTAAGTCCATCTTTGTAAAGACCTTTTTCATACTAATGTTTTCTACTATGTCTGTAATTAAGGATAAAGGATAACTATTTTTTACTGTCCATTCATTTAGATACCTATAGTCCTATGCTTCTTTCCATTCTTCTTCCCTACAAAAAATACTAGTATCATTTGAGGCGACTTTGAGGGCCTAATATACAATTTCCTCAATTGTTCTGCTATGAACTTGTGTACCTTCTCTCTCTCTTTCCTTAACAACAGATATACTCTCTTTTTCTTGGCACAAACTCTCTCTTTGTTTCAATAGTATAATCTCATAACTTCCTAGTGGGCATCCATTTGCTGGCCTTTTTTCCAAAGACTTAGATCCACTTGTAAAAGTATTCTGGTATTATCTTTCTTGCTTCTTCCTCTTCATTCCAAATTTCCCATTTCTCTGCTATCCTCTTTACTTCCATTGTTCTTTCCTTTTCTGGTTTTTTCCTCTCTTTTTTCCTCTCTTTTTTCTTCTCTTTTTTCTTCTATTCCTTCTCCTCTCATTTCTTTCTTTCTTTTTCTTTCTTCTCTTCTTCTCTCTGCTTCTGCTATCCTGACTTCTCTTGCTTTGATCTCTATTGCTTTCCATATTCTTCTGGACATCTCGTCATTTTACTTCTCCTATTCTCCAGTTAATTTCAGGATTATAGTGAGCAAGCCATGATATTCCCAAAATTACATTCTACTTCTGTTCCCTATCACATCTATCTCCGTTCTTTCTCTATGTCTCTAGTAGTAAATATTGATCTCTACCATATGTTCTATTGGTTCTTCCTTATTGAATGTTCCATCCACATTCCTCACATATATAGGTTTTTCTATCTTCTTCAACTTGAATCCCTGCTTCCTTACAAACTCAGAACTCATAACCAATCTTGTTGCCTTACTATCCAACAATGCCTTCACTATAACTCCCTCCTGTATATCAATTCTTTCCAACCTTATTTTCACTGTTACTTCTCTTAATATGTCACCATTGTTCAGACTGCAGTAGGATGTATTATCTACTACCTTAGAGAGCATTGCAAATCTGTTATAATTATTGAGACATAATTGAGGACTATTAGATCTCCCTTCCCATTTAAATTGCTTTGTTCATTATTCTGATTGTTCTCATACTCTATCCTCCTTTCTTGGCCTATAATTTGTCTTCTATAATTCCATGCTAGATGGCCAAATCCTCCACAACTATAGCAGTTCCTCCTCCTGTCTACATCTATGGTATGTAGGCTATGCTGTGCTAACCCTACCTTCTGAGTGGAGTACACCATTACTGCATTTATTCTCTCCACTTTCTCCATTAGAGCAGGCTCTGCCAGTACCTGCTGTTGTTAAACCTCCTATCTTCTTGGCTATACCTGAGACCTTGGCAATTGTTGCTGGTATGCCCCTTCTGGATTTTGTCTTGGAGCCTATGGCCTCTGCTCTCTTTGCTCCCTTAGTTTCTCTTTCTCTCTCCTACTCTCTCTTCAATTCCTATCCAATGCTATCATCCTATCATACCACTGTTCTATTGAACTTGGTTGGCATTCCAACTCTATGAGTCTCCTCCACCAATAGCCTTTCTTCATACCTACTCCCTTTTGCTGCTCTCTAGAATTCCTGAACAAACTCTCTATTGTTTTTTCCCCTGCTCTATTCCTTTTAGTTCTACTACTTTAACTGTCTCTTTATCTCCTCTCCCAAACTCTTTTTTTATAATGGCCAGAAATTCTTCTGCTGTCTTATATTCCAATAAATCTCCTTTCAAGTCTTCCAACATATTCTCCTTCTATATATCCACTGAGCCTCCCTATACATATGATAGAATCTATTGTATCTGCTCCTCTACTGCTACTCCCCTCATTTTTATCCTGATGTATAGTTTGCAGGCTATTACAAAGCCTGATACCTTCCTAGAACTCCTGTCAAATATATGGTATGATATCATCCTTTCTTCACTATCACATGACTTGTGATGATGTCATGTGACATGTGACATGTGACATGTGACACCATGTCACACTAAACCCTAATCCTAAGTTCAGAAAGTAAAAGAAAAGAAAGAAGAAAAAGAAAAAGATATTAGAAAAAACTCAAGTCCAAGCTTTACAACTCTAAAAATTTATCCCAGGTTCTGATTGTATTTTCTAGAACCATCTAAAAGTGCTGATTAAAGATAATAAATACATCATGAACATTGTCAACATAGCTAATTCTTGCATTGATCTTAGTCATTAGCTCTCCCACTTTAAGAAATCAATATCAATTATTATTCCAAAGTTGTAATAGGACTTTTTACAACACTTCTAAATTATTCCAATCTATTGTTCTTCTCAACACAGTAGGCAAATTGATCAAAAATGTCATTAGCAATAGAATTCAAGTTCATTTCATCACTCTAAATTTTATCCACTCAAACAAAATGGGTGATATCAAACAATGGTCAACTATAGATGCAGGTATTTTATTAAATTATCTTATATCCATGAGATGGTCCAAAGGTTTTCACATGGGCATCCTAGCTTTTAATATCACTTAGTTTTTCTCTTTTCTAAATCATCAACTCTTTCTAATAATTTTAAATAAAGCTGGTTTTGATTCTTGAATTTCTTTCTTCTTTTCTGATTATTTAATCAACAGACAAACTCAATATATATGGAACTATTTTGTTTTCTCACTCTTTAAAGCTAATGTAGGTATAAAACAAGACTCTGCTCTTTCTCCCATCTTTTCTGCTATTTATATTGCTTCTATTTTTCATATTTTTGAAAAAAGATCAAAATACTCTTATTTTCTATTTCAGTCTTGTTTCTTTTGTTTGTGAATGATAGCCTTTCATTTCTCCAGAAAAGAGTTATGAAAAATCTAATATAAACCTTTTTTCTTAGTTATAGTATCATCTCTTCTCTTTGTAACCAGTTTGGACTAGCTGTTGAGTATGACAAGTTGGAGATATTCCATTTCTCCAGATCCACAAAGAATACTCAACCACACCCTTTAGATCTTTGATATTTAGAAGGACCTTTACTTTATCCAAAAGATATGTGATAATATCTTGGATTTTACTTTGACAAGAGACTTTCTTTTTACCAACACATTCACTATTATGCCAACAAAGCACTTTCTATAATTAAAGATATGAAAATGTTGAGCAACTCAAACAGGTGATTATTTCTAACACACAAGTGACTTTTCTATAGAATGTGTGTTCTCCCTATAGTTCTATATGAATTTTGACTGTAATACTTCAAAAGAGCACTACTTTACCAATCACTCAAGAATTTGAAGAAAATACAAAGGAGAGCAGCATTATAGATTACAGAAGCTTTTTGTACCTTACCAATCTGGAGAATTGAGGCCATTACTGGACTTATTCCCATTCAATTCCATCTGAATAAGATTACAGGTCAACATCATTTACAAATAACATTCCTTCCTAAATAACATGCTATCAACTCTATTCTAAACAAACATCATTCTAAAAAGGCTTTGCAACATTGCATGGCCATAACTTTCCTCACAAACAAACAATGACTAAAGTTGAAGAGTCCTATAATAGACATTGATAATTGCCTAAACAAAATCTTTCCTTTGTTCAATAGTCTGAACATAGTACTTACTCCAGATTCTATTTGGTAGACAAATTTTCCAATAATTTTTCTTTTATTTCAGTCAGTTAAAAAGATCCCAAAGCACTAACTGCCCATCATAATAAACTAGATAATGTCTATAAGGATTCTCTCATTAATCAAAATACTATGCTCATCATAGCAGACTATTAGTATTAAGGATAATATTGCTACCTTAATTTCATATATTTGCAGAGACCAGAAAATTATCACCAAATCTGTTCACCATGCAATGAATGTAACTTCTACTGAAGCAGAACTATTTGCTATTATATATGGTATCAATCATACTATCTACTTACAAAACATTACTTAAATTGTCATCATCACTGATATTATCCCAGCAGCCAAACAGATCTTTAATTTATCTGTCTATTTATACCAACTCCATTCTATTGCAATATTAGAGGATCTCAAAGAATTCTTTTATCAAAAAATAAACTACTCACTAATTATGATACTTGAACTTAGATAACTTGATAGTAGTTCAGAGATTCAGTATAAGAAGGTAGTGATGATAGGTGATAAGTAGTATCAATAAGAATAATTGATGAAAAATGATATTGTTAAGTCTGAGGTCTAATCTGTTATGGCAACTACTAGTTATAAAGACCAATAGCAATACTACAAGTAAGTCTCTTAAGATAGATATCTTGTGTGGATCACAAGAGAACTCAACAAGGAATCCTCACTATATTCCTACATTATATAGATGATCCATGCTAATATTAAATAACCCTATCCTAATGTCCATGTATCAGCCATAAGTATTTTATAAGAATAACATGCTATAAACATATGCCTTGATGTCACTTCTTCTAGTTCTTTCTATACCTATGATATGATTATTTAATTGGTCACATGTTTTCTTCATTGTCAAAAAATAAAGAGTAAAATAATTAGAACAGAAAATAAAAATGAAAATGAAAATGAAATCCATCTTAGAAAATATAAATAAAATCCCACAAAATTCTTCAAGTCCAATTACTTGATTTTGTTCTTTAATACAACCTTTAAGCTTGTACAAATATTGTCCTTATGCTCCTTTAGTTGTTTCAAGTTTAAATATCTTATAATATAATCCTCAAATACAGAGATATATATATTGTCATATATTATAGCAGATGTTAGGCTAATTTTAGAAGGTAACTAATTATGTCACTATATTGATATGCTTTTTTTTTTAAATCAACAATTTATTACACAGTGTGCAAAGGCAGACTATGGTAGCTACTTTTGTAACTACATACAGAAGAAGCATACTAACAGGAAAATAGGAAGAGAGAAAAGAGAAAGGACGAAAACAGAAATGAAGAGAAGAACTAATCGACGAGGAATGAGAAAAGAAAAGCCAAGATCTACTTATTAGTGAAATAAGCTATAAGTCTGTAAATGCGAAAGCATTGGGATTAGCGATCAAGAACATAATAAAGTAGTTCAGAGAGTCTCTTCTAGGGTTCCAATACCCATTGAATCTTTTATACTCATGAAGAATGTGTCTCCTCGATTCGATGGGATAATTGTTGCAAGGACACAAAAAGTCCTTGTTTGGGAAGAATCTTAGCCGATACTCTCCAATGGGGGCATGATTGGTGATAGCTCTCGTAGCACAAGCACATAGCGAGTTGGAGTGGCCAAATACTTGAAGCCATGGACCACCTTTCGTGTAAGATGGTTCGATAGTATTGAAATTGTCATCTAGAAGATCCAGGAAATGTTTGCCTTTTCTGTTAGATGCTTGAAACGTCATCTTCCACTGATTGATGATATCATTGCTGTCTGTCTTCTTGCAAAAGTCCCAGGAAATTTTGCAAGGATAAAAGGGAATAGGATGGAACGATTTAGAGTCTTTGTCGACGTCATGATGAAGTCTCCACTTGAGATGGCTTGGACACTCCCAAAATTTGATAGAGTTATCGGGGTTTGAGGTGAAGAAGTTCTGCAGCTCCCTGAGAATTGCTGCAGAGTGAAGTTGGAAAGGATGGGAATTACTGTCAAAAATTTTCCTTGCAGCATGGATGGAGTCTATTATGACAATGATCTTGGAGACAATTTCATTGGAGTAGGCTTGATTAATGCCACACCTGATGGTGAAAAGTTCTGCCTCCATGCTTGTCACAAACAAAGCATGGTGCACTGTCTTGGTGAGCAGACAATTCCCTGTGTGTACATGCAATATAGATGTAGCAATATCTTTCTTGATGCTAGCATCTGTTATAACGAGAGCTGTATGAGGTGAAGAAGAGTTACAAAGAACCATGTCATCGAGTTCTTGAGCGCGAATTTTGTCTTTTTCTTTTTCTTTTTTATTAACTAAATTGAAAGAAAATCGATCAAAAAATATATCTATGATGTGAGAACCAGGAGAAAATTCAGGGTTAAGAGGTGAAAAAGATGGGAAGATTCCAAGGGCTTTGATGCAAGAATCAATGAGGTGGCCCTTGGCTATGGTTTTTTGGTGGTTGGTTAGAGAACCGATAGAATGTGGATTTGGGATGTTGGACAAAGGAGGCAAATCATCCATGAGGTTTCTTAAGATATGATTGGTGGGGAGCTTGAAGGGGTGAATTAGTGATCTTCTAACAATTTTCTGGAGGTGGAATCTTATAGGAATAATTCCAGCAATGGCTTCAATGCCTTCCGATGGGGATGTTTTGAAAGCACCTAAAATCCAAATAGCTGCTCTCCTCTGCATCTTACCCAGAATTTTCATGTGATATGATATCGGGGCTTTGTTATAAAACCATAGCTGAAATCCGTATAGTGCTATAGGAAGAACACAGCATCTGTATGGCAAGGGTTTTTGAAGAGGGCTGATATCTCGTGACAAATTTCCCAAAAGTTTCATACACTTGATGGATGAAATAGCCTTGTTAGCGTAGTGGTCGATATGCTTGTGGAATGTGAGCTTGCGATCAAAGATGAAACCCAAGTACTTCCAAGTGTCCTTGGGTCGTAATAACAGTCCTCCAAGCAGGGAGAGGTCTAGAGGAGGTGGGTTAAAGAAACCTTGGGATCTGCTAAAATGAAAATTTTCAGTTTTCAACTGTTCAATGACAAGACTGAAGCTGTCAAGTAATTTAGAAAGGACATTGTAACTACAGAAAAGATGAGAGTTAGAAACATTGAAGGATTTGTTCTGAGCAATGATGAGACTGTCATCTATAAAGGAAAAAATAGAGACAGGAATTTTAAGATTTTTAAGTCAGTTTTCCAGGATATATAGAAAAGGAGAAAGATATAAAGAAGAAAGGATATAAGAGAGGGCAGACCCTTATCTCACTCCAACATTGACATCAGACATAGGGGAAGAAAAGCCGTTCCACATATAACTTGTACTTCTCTTGACTAGATAATTCGCAAAGAAGGTTGTGACTTTAGGATCAAGGCCTGCTTTCTCAAAAATGAGAACTAGGAGTTTGTGATTTAGTAACAGGAAGAATTGAGAGATATCGAACACAAGAAAACTTGTGGATTTTCCTTTGGCCCAACCTGACCAAACGATGTGAGTGAGTATGATGCCAGCGTCTGTGGTGGACTTGAATTTTAAACTGTCTAGCTGACTCGGATGAATAAAATTGTTATGCATGACTATAAATTGAAGTCTACTGGCAACCACTTTCTCTATGAGTTTATCTAGAGTATTGAGTAGAACTATGGGACGAAAAGCTTTCGGCTGGTCGTACAAAGTCTTGTTGGGTTTGGGAATGATGATTGTGGTTGAAATCTTGAAGTGTTTAGGCCAATACTCTAGATTGATACATGAATCGGCGATATTGATTATGTTGGTGAGATAGGGGTCATGTTTGACAATGAATTTCAGATGATACCAAGTTAGCTTGTCTGGACCTGGCGCCGATGCATCGCTACACTTGCTGATCGCTGATTTAAATTCTTCTTTGGAGAACAAACTCCATCTTTGAGAAGGTTTATGCTCTACTTCATTAAGGATATTGAGGTCAACTTGGTGATTTAAAGCAGTATTGAAGGTACTGTGGAGCGCATTCCACAGGCTGTTGGGGGTAAGACATGGATGGCCATCGTAGTTGATGGCCTCAATGGCGGGAAGTTTCCTTTTATTAATCCAGTTCATCAGCTCCCATGGACCGCAACTCTTATTTGCAATTTCTTGGATTTTGTTGTCGAAAAAGGATCTCTTAACGTCCTTGACAACATTCTTGAATTTCTTCCAGTTCTCGAGACTCCTTGATGCTCTGTAGTTATCGAGAGAACGACTACAATTTTCTGTCCACCATTGTTTGGAGTGCTTGGATATTTTGCATTTTTTTTTGCATTTTTTGACCAAGCTTGGTTAATGATCATACTGAGTTAGTTGACTACTTGCTCCAATTTATCAATGTCCTCAATGTTAGATGTGTCCAAATTCTTGAAGTTCGAAATAATGTCTTCAATAAATGCTGATTCTTGGTCGCTTTTTGGGGCCAAAGTTAGTTTCGACGTTTGGATGATCTCTTTGAATAGAGGGATATCGACTAAAAGAGGAGCGTGATCTGAAGATAGTCAAGACTCAGGGAGGATGGAGTGTTGATCGAGTTCGGATGAGCCATAGTGGAGGAATATGAGATCGATTATGGAGTTCGACTCTCCTGCCGTATCAGAGTATCTAGTTGGGCAAGGGTTAGTTGGACTAGACAGTGAGAGATTGAAAGAATCTGCTATAATAATTAAATCATTGCTGGTAGACAAATGAAAGGGAAAAGAGGAATCACATAGACTGTCCCTAGTGTTAAAGTTGCCCGTCATGAGAATAACATTGTCAATATTAGCTTCAGTATCCTGAAGGTACTTTAAAGCTGTATGAGATGAATCAGAATAAACATTCAAGATATAATAGCAAATGTTGTTATTGGAAAAAGAAATGAGGCTGATGTCTCTATGATTAATGATGTCTTTGCGTAAAAGAAAGCAAAGTGCAGAAAGACAATTGTTGACATATGTGATGACTCTAGGGAAGTCTTTATTGTTTGAAGGAGTTCTAGCAAAGGAAATCCAGTTGGGTGATGGCTGGAGCCCATGAGGGGATCTCCCTTGTGATTTGAGATACTGGGTATTTTTCGGATCTCAGACCATGGAGGTTCCTGAATTAAGATGATGTCGAAATGGACTAAGGTTTCGAGGAGGGTGTTGACTAAGAGAGAGTTCTTGCAAATGTTTTGCAAAAAGATCTTGAGGTTTTTCACAATCATTGATGAGTATTGCCATTCACTTCAGAGCAGATCAATTTGGATCTGTTCTCACGGATCTCAGCATACTTCTTCTGATGCCATTCCCTATTGAACCTGTGGCACCAAAACGGACATTGGTTGGAGTCTGCTTAATGGTCTCCACAACAGTTTGGACACTTGAACGAGTGGGCACATGGTTCCCCTTTTTTTGTTTCCAATCTTGGCGGGTTGATCTTGGCGTTAGCCTTGCAGCACCATCCAAATTCTTGGTGGTGTTCCGATTTGTGTGGCCCATTGCATTTGATGCATTTAGCCCCTTGAATTCTGCACGAAAATGTTGTGTGACCCCACTTCCAGCAGTTTTTGCACTGCAGTACGCCAGGGTTCATGTTGGCTCCCTGAATGGTTGCAATATAATTACCGACATTGAAACACCTGTTGATAAGCATCTTTGCATTACTACCGCTCTGTATGTCCCATATATCTAACCAAACAATAGACATGTTGGATTTTGGTGAGACCTTTATTACTCTTGGCTTCGATGCAAGAGAGATGTTATCGAAGATGTGATTCTGTTTGAGAATCATTTCGATGTTGTTTGGAGTGAGTCTATCTTGAGAGTTCGCATGAGGAAAGAACAGAATGCCAATAATCTTCAAGTAGGATTTGGATTTGGGGAGACACAGTTCGTCCACCTGGAGGGAGTTGATGTCATTTGAGTTCTTGACATAATTGTTGATGATAGACATGTCAGATTGCTGTAATACTTTGTTGGTAACGATAGTGATTCCTGTGGGGTCAGCGAATGTATCTGGCTAGAACATCTGATTTAGTGTTGTACAAGAGTCTGTTTATGTTAGCCACATGAAGAGACGAGCTCTTCATGAAAGAATTGATATTGTCCCCGCTCATAGGGATAATTACCTGTTTCCTAGAAGGACCTTTGGTCGTCATCTTGATACGTGGTTTTGGTTTGGTTTGGCCATTGACAATGTTATTAACCTGGTCAACCTTTTGAGCGTTGAGGGAAGGGAACATTTCTTTGATTTTCAATACTTCCGACATGTTGTTGGATGTTTTGGTGGCCTGAGCATAAGACTTGCCAGAATTGTTGATATTACCTTGAACTTTGTTTTCAACCGTAGGTTTATTGGGTAGGAAATACTTGGAAATGACAGTAACTTCCTTCTTAGTTTTGGCTGGGAGAGGGGGTGGTGGTGGGACTTTGTTGATTGTGACCGGATTTGGATTCTTGGTAGATTTGTGAGTCGGCGAGGGGACTACCCTTGGAGTAAGTTTGGATGAAATCTTTTCCCTAAGTGTTTTAGATTGGTTGTCAGTGTAGAGGGAATCCCAACTAGATTGATAGATTGAAGATAAAAAGTTCCAGACCACGTCACCAATGCCATCAAAGTCATTCAGGTCATTGGATGATTTCGGGTTGACCTTCTTGTTAGAGATATATCTTGCCATGAAGTTGAGCGATTGCTTAATATTCTTCATATCTGAAGTGATTTGTTCGACAGAGCTGTGAAGAAATATGGAATGGAAATCTCCACTCCAAAGATCGGGTTCCGTGGGGGCATTTGGATCATAAGGGAGCTTGACCGCATATTCTGTCAGTAGGAACATGGCCACCATGATTTACCTGAATAGAGGACACCTCATTGTTTCCACCTTGAGGCCTCATGATGCTGGTAGTCTCAGCTACCTTCCTGAGACGAATTTCTTTCTCCCGTTCATCCTCATAGGATAACACAGGAGATTCTACTGGTGGGTCAGAGTCAATGTCCATACTGTTATTCATTGCTACTCTCTCATGATAAATAGTAGAGGAGCAAGTTGAGGACATAGAGGTATCTCTTGACCAGTTCTTATGAATTTGAGAGAGTCTACCCCTTAAATCGTTGTTAGTAACAGGATTGGTCCCTGTAGACTTGTCTATCCCCATATTGTTGGAAATGTTTACGGTAGGTAAAGAGGTTTGTTGGTTGTTAGAAGAAATTGTAGTGCTGAGAGATGAAGGAAAAATGAATTTATTCGCTGACTTTCCAATAGGCACTACCATACAAGATGGTGGTAAGAGGAAAAAAAAAGCGGAGTAATAGGACATGAAGGGGAGGATGTATATTGATATGCTTGTATCTCTATCAATACTTATTGCTTTGAGATATACTATATATTATCAGAAATGGTTTGATGAGTATTTTCCAATGCAAGTTCAATGATGTAAATCTATCCAGCTGTTTATGAGATATTAGCCAACAAAACTTTTATAGTTACTGATGGCCTGATATCTCAGTTATTTGTTGTTGCTTTTGTATATTCTACATATATGTGGATATTCCTCATTTGGAGCTTTCCAGTGCAACTTAGTCTGTGAAAATCAGTTTACTAGTTGTAGAGATATAAGCTAAATGAAGTTTGTGACAAATGGATATTCTCAAAGATCTGTCTTAAGTCTCTGAGCTAGGCCAAAAGTGTAACTTGGTATTAAGTAACATAAGAGAACTTGATAGAAGTTATGACTTAGACTTTTTAGTAGATTTTATGATGTACTATCAGTCATATGAATTTTTTTTACTGTGACATGTGTGACATGTGTCACACTTGTATCACACATTATAACATTTACATGTGATATTATATCATATTTTCTTAACTAAGTCTGAAAAAAATAAGAAAACAATAAAAGAAAAAAGAAATTGGAAAAGAAATAATAAAGATCAGAAAAATGGAAAAATACCCAAGTTCACTCTAAGGATTTCTAACATCATCTCTTCTTCAAGATTTCTCTAGAAGAGAAATAGATTTCCACTTCTATCAATTCCTTTCTAACTTTCTCAAGTATACTGCTTTAAAGAAAAAGAAATAAGAAGGTTATGATAAGATGTCTTATGGTGTTATCTTGTGAGCAATTATAAGAAAGGAGAGTAAAGAGTTCTATTAGATTGGTTTACTATCTGTATATTTGGTACCTAGTTTATATATAGTACTTCTACTTCTATCCTAAAGTCTATGATGCTTTTATATCACATGAACTTAGTCACATGATTCACCTTCTTATAAAAATCAACAATTTATTACATGTGACATAATGGTAGACTATGGTAATTACACAATCATAATTACTTAATTAAAGACAAAAAAGAAAAAGAAAAGAAAAGAAAAGATATAAAGTATTCTAAGTAACATTTTCCTAGAAACAGAACACTCCAGGATTGAACTCTAGAAATATAAGAATGTTCTTGAGAGATTCTCTCTTAGGATTCCAAGACTTTTTATATCACATACAATCAAATAAGATATCCCTTCTCATCTCAATAGGATAATCTCTATATGTACATACAAAGAGTTCTTTAGAGAAGAATCTAAGCCTATATTCACCAATAGGGGCATAATTCATAATTAATCTTGTAATGTATACATACATTGAGTTTGACAGGCTGAAATACTTTAGCCAAGCACTATCTTTGGAGTAAGTTGATAAATAAGTTAATCATTATCATTGTTTAAATCAAGGAAATTTCTTCTCTTGTATTCTGAGGCTTGGAAATACATTTGCCATTTATTGATAATAGAATTATATTCTTTTTTTCTACTAAACTCCCAAGACATTTTGACTCTTTATTCACTGATAGGCATAGAAACTATTTGATGCTCTCAGAACAATCCTAAAATAGAACCAAGTTATTCAGGTTCCTGTTGAAAAACACCTAAGATCTTTGAATAGAGTGCAGTTGATATAAATGAATGGATGTGTAAAAAATCTGTCTCATAGCTGGGATAGTATAAGAGATAACAATAATACAAGCAACATCTTATAATTGGACTACATGATTTATCCCACATCATATGGTGAAGAGTTCAGCTTCTATAGAGGTTACATTCATAGCATAGTGAACAGATTTGGCAATAATTTCCTGACCTCTATTGATATGAGAGATCAAGATGGCTATGTTGTTCTTAATACTACCATTCACAATAACGAGTACAGTGTCTTGATTTATAATAGAATCCTCATGGATAACATTAAGTCTGTTGCAATAAGAAGTTAATGTATAAGAGTTCTTTCAGTTAACTCAAAAGAAGATAAGACTTCATTTAAATGATTGTTAGTGTCTATCATGGAGCTTTTAACTTTTAACTGTTGTTTAGCTATAAGGTAAGATGTAGTTATACAATGTGGTAAGGCCTTCTTAGAATGATATTTATCTATGAGGATATTGATCACATGTTATTTGGAAAGAGATGTTACCCATAGATAATGTCATTTGATAATTTTGTCAAGGTGAAGATAAATAGAAATAAGACTAGCTATGGTCTCAATTTCCCAAGTTAGCAATATACAAAATGCTCCTGTGATCTATAATGCTGCTCTTCTCTATATATTTTTTAACTCTTTAAAGGATTGATATAAAGGCACTCTTTTGAAATACCAAAGCTAATACCTATATAACATAATGGGAAGAACATACATTCTGTAGAGTAGTTGTTTGTGGATTGGAGATAACTCTGCTTAAATTTCCCAACATTTTCATGCCCTTAATTGTAGAAAGAGCCTTGTTGGTGTAATGATGTATATTTTGATGAAAAGTGAGTTTCTTGTTGAAGAAGAAACCTCAATATTGCCAGATATCTTTTGGATAAAGAATAGGGCCTCTTAGAGATCAAAGGTCTAAAGGAGAGATATAGAGATTGTTTGTAGACCTTGAGAAATGAAGGACCTCTGATTTGTTATGCTTGATGACCAGACCAAACTGGTTGAATAAAGAGAAAATGATGTTATAACTACAAAATATATTTGCATTTGATTTTTCATAACTTTTTTTTGAAAGATAAAAAGGCTATTGTCAATAAATGAAAAAATTGAAGTTTGGATAGGAGAGATAAGAATTCTAGATCTTTTTTCAAAAATGTGAAAGATAAGCATAATTCCACATATATTAAGTCTGTCTATTTATTAAATAATTAGAAAAAAAACAAGAAATTCAGAAGTCAAAACTAGCTTTGCTCAAGATTTTTAGAAGAAGCTGATGATTTAAAGAAGGAAAAAACTGAACAATGTCAAAAGTGAGAGTGCTCATATGAAGATCTTTTGTCCATCCTATGTATATAAGATGGATTAGGTAAATACCTGCATCTGTAGTTGATTGTTGTTGAATACTACTCATTTGACTTGGATAGATAAAATTCAAAGTGATAGAATAAACTTAATCAATGAGCATTAAAAGTTCTAAAGTAAAACTATCAGAAATTTTCCTGAGAGTATTTATATATGTAGAGTGGTGTAAATACAACAAATCTCAGTCATTATCCTTAATGTTGAAATCTCTAGTCATAATTATTTAAATTCACTCTAATATCTTTGAGATACTTTAAGACAGACTGATTGTCATCTGAATAGATGTTAAGAAGAAAACACATAATGCTGTGATTAAAAAAAAAAAGAAGATTAATGTCTTTATGATTGAAAATATCTCTTCTAAGTGAAAAACATAACCTTATCAGTCTGATGTTGATGTAGGTGAGAACTCTTGAGTGTTTGTTCTTAATATTTGATATCCTTGCAAATATAGTTTACAATGGATAATTAGAAGCACCTATGATCTCTTCTTCTGCTTCAGACATAGAACTCAGAATATGAATATTTTGAATAACTGACTAAAGAGTTTCTTAAATGAAAAGAATATCGAAATTTTTGTAGTTTCTAATAAAGTATTAGTAAGGAGTTTGTTCTTGCAAACATTCTGTGGAAATATTTTTAGAGAATTTAAAATCATATTTTTACCCCACTTACAGCTGAGTGAATTGAGTTAGCTCTGATATTCCAGAACTAAGTAGTTTGTATTACCTGAGAATGTGGAAGACAGAGCAGAATAACCTTCAGCTTCATCTTATATACTATGCCTCTATCAGTTGCACTGGTCACATATTTCAGATCAGAAACTGGGGACTTAGGAGGTAAAAACCCACCAAAGGGTAGTGAGATATATTGCTAACACCAGAAGGGGAGTGCTAGTTTTAGTCAATGTTCAGAATAAGTACTACAGTATGAACTACCAGATTGTATACTGGTTAGTATACCTAGGGTAGCTATCTAAAATGTAACTTTTAAGCAAGTTACCCTGATTACTTATGATCCTCAAATGTCAAGAGATAAATATCCATAGAGTTAACTTGAACTAGTAAGGACATCTGAGATAACATGGCTGGTTTTGATCCATACTGGAAAGAGTCTGGAGGTATGGATGAGGACTGGTGATTATCCATAGGTAAAGACATATGAGGCTGGAATACAGAATGTAACAGTATGTTCAACTTTGCCATGGCTCTTTCAGTATTGTTTGAACTCATGAGTACAATGACTTGCTTCCTAGATAGTCCTTTCATAGTCATGTTGATTCTCAATTTGTCCTTTCTCATATTGTTTAAAACCTTGTGAATTTTCTCAACTTTCTGAACAGATAACTTCAGGAAATTTTCTTTGATTTTCACTATGTTCTTGATATTGTCCTTTGATGCTTGAGTGTCATATCCCAAACTCTGAAACATGTCTGAAACATGTTTGACTTAAATATGACATCAAATCCCCATGGTTATTTGGCCTTATTTGTGCCCAGAACTCCGTCAGTAGTTTGTTACTTTATAATGGACTCAATTCCACCAAAAGTCCACAGTTATTTCGCTTTATTTGAGTCAAAATCTGTGGTCATATTCATCTGTATCCATTGCCCAATTTGTTATAGTACGAGAGTATGGACAGACTTTGGACTAGGGTTAGGGTTAGGACCTTAGATAATTATTAGTCTACAATGGACAAAGAGTTAGGAGATAGGCACGTGACCTGGAAGTCATGTGGTAGAGTCTAGAGCAGTCTGGAAGGACTTAGGGTCTAGAAGGATCGGGAAGAGTCTAGAGTAGGAGTTAGGGTTAGGGGTGACGTCAAGGGACAAGGGTTCCTCATAGTGTACACATGGTATGCACATGTACAGCAGAGATTAAAGGTATGACGTCAAGGCACATGTAGGAAGCATGGTGGCCTTATGGAAAACACATGTGGATGAGTAATAGGACATGAGGACAGAGCATGGACTTTAGGGTC
>Ga0157363_1000938_pt1 | contig 23305 bp, 25 predicted proteins | sample AttsexASBM1_FD_111477 | JGI IMG/M metagenome (GOLD analysis project Ga0157363, IMG submission 111477) | Fungus gardens microbial communities from leaf cutter ant in Ribeirão Preto, State of São Paulo, Brazil - Atta sexdens ASBM1 | ecosystem: Host-associated > Fungi > Mycelium > Unclassified ... | reverse complement strand
GAGAGTCCGTGTATGAGACCAGGTCATTGAACGTAATAAAAGACACGGACCTTCTACAGGTATGGATTCATCTCTACCGTCGTCATGCCCAAGAGCGTTGGGATAAAGAACCTACTCCACATCAATTACGCCATGCAAGGGGAAAGTAACCAGTGAAAGAAGAAGGGTTGTCGGAAGTCGTGCACGCTCCACTTGTTTGAATACTGTCCAGTAGCTGCCTAATATTGAAACTCCTCCGACAGAAAATTTCCAGACTGGTATTCATGTAAAGGGGAATGCCTGGAATATGTCATTGACTGTGTTAATATTCTGAACACAATATCAATCGTGAAACCCATTCCTACTGCATTTTGACATATCCCATAAAATTCTGTAATGTCAGTCAACCTTTTCTGGATTATTGCGGAAGGTTTGCAAACCCTTCAAAAAAGACAATCACATTGCTAGTATCGAAGGAACCATCAAAAATGTTTCAATTGCACCCAAAGTCTGAGAGAGCAAGCACATTAACGGAATATTCGATACGTCATTGTTAATCTTGTTGTTGAAAGCGTCAATTCTGTTCAGTACACCAGGACTAATCGTCCAACAAATTAAGAAATTTATCGGAATGTAATTTGTCGGAGAGTTGAGCGACCAGGCCGTCAGCCGTTGCAGTAACGCTTACTGAATCTGCTACAGTGATGAACCGTTGCGGCTCCTCCGGCAACAATATACCGGAGGGTCATTACAGGTGTTGGAGATTCACTGACGTTTCCCAGGTCATGCGTTGAGCCGAAAACTGGCCAGGTACTACTAATTGCCCGGATATTCTTGTTTTGAGTGCCGACGGCTGCTAGTAAATCGTACCCGAACGACATCTGCACCGGGTCATCACATGTAACTTTCACCTCGAGAGAAATTACTCACACACAGCGAGAGTTAAGGACAGAGCCATTTGAGGATAGACCGAAGAGATATGAGGTTGGATGCACATTGGGTGTAACCGGCTGTTTCAGGAACTACATCCTGATTTTGAGTTGTAGCCACCACCGATCCAACTTAAGTGCTCCATGTGGCAGTGAGTTGTTGTCCGAACAAACCCACTCAGGAACCAGCAACCCAAGAAACCAACCCACCCCATAGTCTATGTATACAAAGAACATCAGCTGAATATTAGAATAAAATAACCCTAGACTTCACACTTCACAATTTACGAGCTAGACCGTTGGGCAGCCGTACAGAAAGATAAAGGTGACAACAAGTGGGAAAGATTGAAGATTGAAGATTGAAAAGCGTTGTATCCCAAGTAACTGCAGTGTGAATCAACCGAATGAAAACGAACACAAACCACAACCAACTAGAAGTAGCATCTTGTTATAGACACTGATGTCGAAGTTCCAAACGCTTAGCCGGATGTGAGCGACATACGTATGATATCATATGCATGGATGGACGAGACTGCGAAAACATTGAAATCATCCGAACCTGAAATAAACATAAGTCTATCTATAGGTTTACACAGACCGTGCAGTAACATCAGTTTCAACATTCAGCCTCGAGGGCTGAATGAAGCCAACGTGCGGCAAAAGCAACAACCCTATTATGTTCAAGTCACTGGGCAAGTGCTTCAGTCGTCGAGATCAAAAATCTTGTCATCCTCGCCTGACGCTATTTTGTACACTGGACCAAAGGAATTTTCACTCTGGCGTTCAATGATGCCTGTTATCGTCATTCAAGACACGTGCCAGACGAGCAGAGAAGCTGGACGGACCAGTTTTCAGGAGCCTCAGCTCAAGCACAGCAGTACCGAAGCCATCGGTATTACCAAGTTCCTCGAAACCAATCAACCTTCCAGGATTGGGCAACTCATCAGCAACTCATCTTACGTGATGTTATGAGAACCAAACCTGTCGCGTGATACACCATTGATGAAGCAAATCACACATGGTAAGACCTTGATAGAGAGCCTCTCCACCAACCAGGGTATGTTTTCGACAAATACACGGATGAATCGTGTGTGAAAGTATTGTAGAGCAAGTTTCTATCATTCCTCATAAGGCGATAGAAGGTGCAGAGATAGGGCTGGGAACAGACTGCTAGATGCTTGTCCATGATTTCACATCGCTTGAAGTTTGAGTGGTAAAAGTGGACAATACATTTTGGTTCTCGTCTGGCAGATGTGAGTGTTGGTCAGGCAAAAGAGAGATAATGTGGCTACGCAGTGATACGAATGACTTCCTTCTCGTCAGTTACTTCGGAATATGTGCCGTGGCAATTTTCTCGTAGATCTTTGATTCTCTCCACTCTACGACATGACAAATTAAGACCTGGGCTAGGTGAGGGGTAAAGCACCGCACTCGCGTTTGATAATTTCCAGCCCTCGCTCCCTCATAGCGATGTTGTCATCATTTTCAATTTCGGCTTCAAGTTCGGCAAAGATAGCGTCGTCGTCATCTTCGCTGTCGTAGTGGCGTCGGCTTGGAGCCTGATTAGGTTCAACGAGTCGGGAGCCCAAGGACGTTATCTTAGAGTCACTTGCGTAGGTTGAGATTCGACCAACTCGAATCAAGTGATATGATATGTCACACACCTAATCATGAGTGTAGGTAGAGGAACCAGAGAATCTTCAAGACCTATTTTAGGTAGAGTTGGTCAGCAATTGAATCCCTTCCATGAAGCTAATCAACAGGTACATCGACAAGCACGGTGCGGTAAGTCTAGTCCATTAAGGTCACTGTTCCTCTTGTATAATTGAATGTTAGGGCCATGTCACTCTCAGGCCAGAGGATGATGAAGACATGTGGCACCTATACAACCTGATACAGTCAGGTGATTCCGTGAGGGCAACCACGGTGCGGTATGTACGTAGGCAATCCTTGTTAGTACACTCAAGATAACATTTCATAGACGCATACAATCAGTGTCAAATACTGGATCAGTGGAATCAAACCGAATCAGGCTTAACCTAACTCTGCAAGTCAGCCGTGTTGAATTTTCGCCAGGGGGTGGCAATCCTTTTCAAGAACCTACCAATCTAGCTTCTGGTTCATCTCAAAATGCCAATGCTTCCTTGCATATTTCGGGAAAAGTGGTTGTTGAAAATCCTCATGTCAGACTTGGAGCTTTTCACACGTTGGACATTGAGGCTAATCGTGATGTCCGCATTGAGAAATTCAGCGGGTGGGACAGTATTGCAATGTCTAGAGTCGAGGAAAGCACAGTTCCTGGGAGAGGTGCTGAGCTTGCAGCCGTCATCTGTGGCGAAGGAACCGCCACTTTCTGTCTTTTGTCGCAGCATATGACCGTTGTAACGCATCGGATCTCCATGTCCATCCCTCGAAAAGCAGCTACCTCTGGAGCCTCACAGCATGAGAAAGGCCTTGGGAGATTCTATGCCACTCTCTTTGATTCATTCTTGAGGCATGTTCCATTCACAAATGTTGGTGTTCGAGCTATCGTTATTGCGAGCCCTGGCTGGATACGAGATGGTGTTCATGACTATCTGTTGGCCGAGGCAATCAAACGAAGTGATAGAGAACTTCAGAAGGCTCTTCGCGAGAAAGTCATTCGTGTGCATATCAGCAGCCCGTACGTTCATAGTCTCGTCGAAGTGTTGAAAAGTCCAGAAGTTCGTCTCCGACGGGATTCTAATACGCAGTCTCATAACTTGTTCCCAGATTACAGCTCGATTAAAGGAAACCAAGTTTTCTCGAGAGGTTGTGATGTTGGATAGGTAAGTTTTTTCTCTTCTTAGTTTCTCTGTGATTTGACGTTAAATTGGACTCTTGAAGGTTTTTCAAGATGCTAGGGACAGATGAAATGAGGGCATGGTATGGACCTGACCACGTTTGCCTTGCTGCAGATAGGGGTGCTATTGGGACACTGTTGATTTCTGACGATCTTTTCCGGCAAGCCTATTTACTTGAAAAACTGGTTGTTTAATTAAACTGATGATTGCCTCTAGATCAAGTGACCCAGTTACACGAAAGAAATTTATACGTATAACCGAGGCGGTTAAGCAGAAAGGCGGTGAAGTGCTCATATTCTCAAGTATGCATGAATCAGGCCAACGTACGGACTATTGTCTTTATCAAGTCCAAGACTCTAAAACATCGCTTACAGAATTGAATCAACTGACTGGAATCGCTGCAATTCTTACATTTCCTTTGGACATAGAAGTCGTCGAAGCAGAAGAAAGAGAGGCTGAAGAGGAGCGAAAACGACAAGAGGAACAAGATCCGTCTCCTACTTTCACGTGATTCGTCGATACATATCGAATGTCTTGAAAGGAGATCGGAGCTCAGGCTTGTATTTAAAACATGCATTTCAGAATCCATGAATCTGCATTTGGCCTAGCCAACTTTCTCTGCCTTTGTCGATTTCGAAACTTGATCATGTCCAAGCGTGAACGGTCAATAAGCTCAGTCGGCAAAGAGGGGAAATCTCACACTTCCAATCATGATGCCAAACGGGCCCGAATGGCTGAGCGACGCTTCAATCCTATCAAAGTCGCAACTGCAGAAGCTGCAGCCACGGTCGATGCTGACCCACCTTGCTTTAAGATCCAGGAATATATGCAACAAGGGTTGCCAGATCCTGGTGGGGGAAAGGCAGTGCTCTACTGGATGAGGTTTGCAGACCTTCGCAGTAAGCCTAGAAATTGTGCCGATCCTTAGGCTCATTCTCCCTAGTCAGTGATAATAGGGCACTTGCGCAAGCTTCGGGTTACGCCAAGAGTATTGGTGTACCTCTGCTCGCTCTTTTCATTCTTAGCCCCCAAGACTACATTGCTCATGATAGGAGTTCTCGCCGCATCGACTTTGTTCTTCGCAACCTTGCCCTGCTCCAGGTTTGTGTTAATCAAATATGACGCTTGTCAACATTAGTTGGATAACTCATCAGACCTCCTTTCACGAACTTCACATTCCATTCTACATTATCACCCACTCACCTCGAAAAACAATTCCAGAGCGAGTATTTCAGCTCCTTCAGGAGTATGAGTGCAATCATTTGTTCGCAAATTTAGAATACGAAGTTGATGAACTCCGACGTGATACACAAATATGGAAACTCGGCGAAAAGCATAGGGTCCAAGTTAATTTTTTTCACAACAAGAACGTTATAGAGCCCAGTGTCATTCGCACGAAACAAGGAAAAGGCTATACAGTAGGTGTGTATCGTCTCCATGACTTAAATCTCTGAAACCATCATAGGTCTATTCCCCATTCTGGAGAAGCTGGATAGATACCTTGAATCATGCACCGGATGAATATATCAAGGAATATCCTGCGCCGTCGTCAAACCCGGAATCCATTCGACAAGACAAAAAGCTCTCAACTCTTTTCGGGACTCCCGTTCCATATGCTGTTCCAGGCTTCGAACTTGACGATAGAGATGCTGCCAACATGAGGGAATATTGGCCTGCTGGAGAACTTGCAGCAAATAAAGTTGGTATACCAATCGAGTGGTCGTTTGCTTTCTTACGAATTTCTGATAGATTCTGGAATGTTTTTTGAAAACGAGGGCTCGTCCGTCCCAAATGGGTGCTGTCAATCCCCTGAATCCTGGAGCACAGAGTGCAGAGAAAAATAACCGTATCATCAAGTATAAGGATGCACGGGATCGGATGGACAAAGATACTACCAGCCGCCTGAGGTGAGAACCCAGTCTCGTTTTCTAAAAATAACTCAATACTGTCGCAAGCGTCTATTTGTCTTCTGGTGTGCTTTCAATCAGAGAATGTATCCGTCAAACCATGGCACTTGGTGGGTCTAATAAAGTTGAATGCAACACATCCTCTGGGGTTGGTCGATGGATCCAAGAATTAGCCTGGCGAGATTTTTACACTGGGGTCTTATCCCACTACCCTCGAGTCTCCATGGGCCGCCCTTATCTCGAGAAATATTCCGAAGTCGTGTGGGAGGACCATCAAGTACGGGGAGATTCTGCAACGAGCTACGAGAATCACGAGGGTGTCGATGGAGAGATGCTGCAGCGGTGGAAGGAAGGTAAGACTGGAGTTCCCATAGTCGACGCTGCGATGCGTTGTATCCGTGAGATGGGTTGGGTACACAATCGAGCTAGGATGATTACTGCAATGTATCTGACGAAGGACTTGATGATTGACTGGAGGGTCGGCGAAAGGGTATGTCGCCGTCGTAATTATTAAATTTAGCTTCCTTTCTAATGATTTCTCTCAGTACTTTATGCAAAACCTTATTGATGGCGACCTAGCCTCTAATAATGGCGGTTGGCAATGGTGTGCGAGTACTGGTGTTGATCCTTGTCCTTACTTTCGCATATTCAATCCACATAATCAAAGTTCGAAGGTGGGTTGGTTCTTATCGTCATCGTCGACGAGTCACTTCAATATGTTTCCAGGCAGATCCAACCGGTGAATTTATTCGACATTGGGTTCCAGAGCTTGAGAAAGTATGCGGTCCAGGTAAAGTGCCCTGATTTTTCTGAGTTGAGGACAAATTTCACCAGCATTGCTAGACCTCCATAATCTTTCTGCATCCTTGGCAGACAAGTTCAGTTATCCGAGAGAGATGATTGGTCATTCGAGGGCGCGGGACAGAGCATTAAGGAGATTTAAAAATCCGGGTCAAGAGTAAATCTTCGAACGATAACTACCAATAAAATGACTTGTCACATGAAACCTTACTTGGTCTCGTACGCACTAATAACATATGATGTGTAGTGTCATTTACCATGAATAGAAAAATACATGCGAAAGTAATTAAGGATTGTTGAAATCCATCCACCAATATTCGCTTAGCCCCTGGGAGCCCTATGCCCGAGTAGTATTTTCACGGCCCTATTGAATGCACCCCTCGTTCTCAGCTAGGAACATGCTCATCGTCCTGACTACCCACATGATTCAGGAACCCAAGCCGATTTGAAGAAAAGGCTTGGACCACTTAAATAACCAGGTAGGGAGTGCTGTTGAAGCAAAGAGAGGAGAGATTTATGCGTAAGTCTGGCGGGCCCACTCAGCGGCCTCAACAAGATTGGCTAGGGAAGCTTCTGTTTCTTCCCAGGCACGAGTCTTGAGACCGCAGTCCTTGAAGTTGATCAGTCGGAGATGAGTTAGTTGACTGGAGTTCTCAGACTCACGGGATTAATAAAAAGCTGGTCTTTGGGGATGAACTTGAGCATACCCACGATACGACCCTTGATCTCCTGAGTGCTAGGGATACGGGGCGAGTGGATATCGTAAACGCCAGGACCAATTTGATTGGAATAGCTGTACTGCTCGAAGGCAGCCAATAGCTTCATATCACTCTTAGACGCCTCGATGGAAATGACATCAGCATCAAGTCGCTGGATAGAGGAGAAGATGTCATTGAAGTCAGAATAGCAGAAGTGGGAGTGGGTCTGGAGTTGATCAGTGACACCGGCTGTAGCGAGCTTGAATGAGTCAACAGCCCACTTAAGGTAGGTTTCCCAGTCGGCACGACGAAGAGGGAGCTGTACGACAAGTGTCAGTCATAGTACCAAATGGATTTACTCATTACTTACACCCTCACGAATAGCGGGTTCATCAACCTGAATGGCATGAATTCCAGCCTTCTCGAGGTCGATTACTTCGTCACGAAGAGCAAGGGCAAGTTGCTTGGATTGGAGTTCGCGTGAGAGATCGGCACGAGGGAAAGACCAATTCAGAATGGTAACAGGACCAGTAAGCATACCCTTCATGGGCTTCTTGGTCAAGCTCTGCGCATAACTGCTCCATTTGACAGTCATAGGTCCAGGGCGGCTGACATCAGAGACAATGATTGGTGGACGGACATAGCTGGGAAGAGTTGGTTAGACAGAGAAACTAAAAGGTATGAAACAGAGACTACTCACCGAGAACCGTAACTCTGAACCCAAGCATTCTGGGTGAAGACAAAACCGTGGAGAAGCTCACCGAAGTATTGGACCATATCATTACGCTCAGGTTCTCCGTGCACCAATATGTCAAGGCCAACCTTCTCCTGGAAGTGAACCACATTTTCAATTTCCTTCTTTATGAAGCCTTCATACTCTTGTTCAGTGAGATCACCCTTTCCAAGCTTGGCACGAGCCTGACGAATCTCTTTGGTTTGCTGTGTGAAGCGAGTTAAAATTGATTGTACGGATGTGACAGTAAAACACGTACAGGGAATGAACCAATGGTGGTGGTGGGGAATTTGGGAAGATTGAGATGTTTGGCCTGAATGTCCTTGCGGATAGAAAAGGAGCTCTTGCGTTCGAGCATTGTGGGAGTGATAGCATCAACACGCTTGCGGACAGTATCATCGGAGTTCTGTTCAAATTTACGACGGGCAGCAATTGACTTCCTGTTGGCTTCCAGGGCTGCAGCAATCTGAGCATCCTGGGAACCAGAGGAGGCAGCAGAGATGACAGCAGTCTCTCTGGCCTTCTCTATAGCAAAGGAGAACCAATCTTTTTGTTCCTCCGTCAACTTCTTCTCAGAAGCGAGAGTAACAGGTGTGTGGAGGAGTGAGGAGGACGTTGCGGCAATGACACGGTCAGTACCAAGAACATCAATGGCTGTCCGGACAAACTCGATAGCGACGGCAAAATCAGTTTTCCAGATGTTACGGCCAGAGACAACACCCAAGGAAAGCACTATCTTGGTATCCTTGATGGTACCCAACACGTCTCCAAGTTGGGCTGGAGCACGGTCTAGGTCAATATGAAGACCATAGATTGGAAGTTTAGCGACAAAGTTGATGTTGGAGTCAAGGCGAGCAAAGTAGGTGGTGAGTACAATCTTAGGGGAAATGGGGGCAAGCTCGGCATATGCAATTGCGTACTCTTTTTCAAGGGCGGCAGCGGAATCGAGGGCCAGGAAAGGCTCATCGACCTGTACCGATTCAACACCTCCGATCTTCAATTCAGAAAGAAGCTTCTTGTAGATGGGTATGAGCTTGGATAAAAGAGAGATGGGACGGAAACCTGATGGAGCAGTCTTGTCACTTTTTCCAAGGAGGAGATAACTGATGGGACCAATAATGACAGGACGAGTGGTAACGCCTGCAGCCTGAGCTTCTTTGTACTCATTTAGAGCCTTGTTGTAATTGAGCTTAAAGTCGGTCTCTTCAGAGAACTCGGGAACGACATAATGGTAATTTGAATCGAACCTCAAGTATGCTTTCAATCTATGTCTGAATTCTGAAAACAAACAGGACACGTACCATTTTTTCATCTCACAAGCAGGAACATCGACACCTTCTGACTGGCGTCCACGACCCATAGCAAAATAAACATCTAGTTCAGTTAAACCCAGGCCAGTATAACGACGGGGAACGACGTTAAAGGCAGAAGAATGATCCAAAACATGGTCGTAAAGAGAGAATTCACCGCTTGAGCAAAAAATTAAGCTCGATACATAATTGCTCAATTTACCACAAACCTAGGGACCAGGTCAACACCCTGAGCCTTGACTACGCTCCAACTAGCCTTTTTTATGTCGGCAGCGACTTTGTTAAGCTCTGCTGCAGTGATTTTGCCATTCCAATAGCTTTCAACTCCCTTCTTGATCTCGCGATTGGAACCTAGTTTCATGACGATCAGAAGAACGGATTTATATCGAGAACGAGTGAGAATCGAATCAGAGGGAGCTCACCGATGCGAGGGAAACCAAGGACACTGGAATGAACCATTTTCCGAAAGACAGGGAGGATGGTACGATAAGATTTGGAGCGATGTTGACTTATATAGGTTAGAGGCACGTGTTCGTAGATAATCGATTGATCCTCTCTCACTACTCGACTTAGGAAGAACTCAACAGAAGCTACATTACGTGTGCAGTAATACGGTTGTACAGGTGGTGAAATATGAATATTTTTATCAGTGGGTTATGCGCCACCGTTACCATTTGTAGGTGCAGAAAATTCTTTGATGCGCTGAACGGCTGCACGGAGTAAGTTGCGCCCACTTTTTAAAGTAATGGATTTGGGCTTTCCACCAGGAGAACGTAAAACTTTGTCCAGCAGCGTCCCCGGAAGTATCAGTGGTTCTTCGACATCATCGTCAGGGTTTCCATTAGGGTAGGCGACGGTAACAGGCGCGACAGGGTGTACTGAGGGAGTCTTAACAACCAGAGATGATTTAGAGGAATTTGCAGCAGAGGTTCCAGTTTTATTGTCTGGTCCAGGGACAGGAACTTTGAGCTTCACAGGTCGAGTAGTAGGCTGGAGGATAGGACTGGATAATGCGCCTCCTTCTGCCTCCACCACAACCCGGTTTGGCTTGGCCGGAGCGGGTTCAGACACAGTCTGCCAGCTCGAATCAGTTGGTTCAATGAGTTTCTCTGCTTGAAGTGGCCTGTGAGAGGATTTCAGTTGCCGCTGACTTTTGAAGAATGTCCGAACTTGAATAATCTCTTCTTTTAGTTTCTCCAAGGAAATCCGCCTCAATGGGTCGATAGTAAATATGCGCTTGATGATCATATTTACTTCTGCAGAGATAGGCAACACGTTACCAAGGAAATTGTTATCACTCAAGAAGGCTTGAAAACACTGGTCATCTGCGGTGGCGTATCGCCAAGGATTGCGTCCAGATATCATGTTGACGAGAATGACGCCCATAGACCAAACATCCGTCTGCTTTGAGGAATATTTCAGACGTGGCTTCTGTTCAGCGATACATTCTGCAAGAAACCAAGGCTTCAGTGTATGATAAGAGACATGAGTGTAAAAGCCTTACCGGGACTCATATAATAACAACTTCCACAACCATATTCCGCAGAAGCGGTATGAGTAGTCGAGAGACCAAAGTCGGCCAGCTTGATGCGATGTGTGTCCTCCGAAAAAAGGATATTCTCAGGTTTGATGTCACGATGGTAGATACCTTTTTTATGACAATACTGGACTGCATCAATAATCTGAACGTAGATCTTCTTGACCAATGCGTCGTTGTTCTGAAAGATGTGTCTTTCCGTTATGGCTGCAAAAAGGTCACCGCCCCGAACAAGCTCCATGACAACATAGACCCAATCTCCCTCCTGAAAGTGTCGTTCATATCGTACGATATTGGGGTGGTCACGAACGACAGGATGATTACAAAGTTCTCTGGTCTGAAAGTGAGCTTTGGTGGTTCCAGGAACGTAGATGGGCATGCATTTGATGGCGTAGAATGCGCGGCACTCTGCTGGAGATTTCATATCCATGGCACGATAGACCTTGCCATAAGCACCAGAACCGAGCAATTTGTCCAAAATGTAACGATCACCGTCAACGGTTTGTCCAGTAAAGTCAGGCATTGTACCAGTGGCTGCTCGTCGTGGCATAGTTTGTACGAAAGGAGTGTGTTAATAGAGGTGTTGACGGAGGCCAAGCTCGTCAGAATTTAGGGTAAATTTTCAAGATGTATCTTCGCAGAAGACAGAGTAGGACAGAGAGAGACTGGGCCATTGGGAAGAACCGAGATGCGATGCACACTGGGCTGGAGGCTGACACTGAAGAAAGAAGTTTACCACGGTACAGGGTGGAGAATTTCCGGCTGGCGGTCCGTTCCACATCTATTCATGTCTGATAATCCATCTTTCGTTCTGCGCGGCGTCGGGGATGTTGTCTATGAACAACGTTCTATTCCCCTACGTATCTCTCTTGCCTAGTGATTGGTTTGTGGATAACTAACGCTGTCCTGTTAGCCGGTCCGGACGATGTAATCGTTGAGGTTAAGAAGACTGGTGTGTGCTACACCGATCTTCTACTCCGAGTTCTGATCATTTTTGCAAGGAATTTGTGGTTCTGATGTATGTGCTAGGGCTTGAATAGATATTTAATTGTGACGCTAAATAAACTCAAGATACACTATCTTGTCGAAGGTCGGATCGGTGACTTCGTTGTGGAGAAGCCCATGGTAGGGTTCAAGTATTCGAACATTTCTGTGTTTCTCTAATACGCCTAGAGGTTTTAGGCCATGAATCTGCAGGCATTGTCTCATCAGGTAGAGTTCTCTTGAGTTGTATCGAACATCATACGATTAACCGGGATGATCGCAGTTGGTACCAACGTAAAGCATGTCAGAGTCGGTGACCGTGTGGCTATGGAACCAGGGGCAACATGTAGTGCGTCTTGTCTTGAGCACGTTGTATGACTTCTCTGACTTCATCACCCACATCTTATAGAAAAGTGCTACCTCTGCAAGGCTGGACGTTATGAAGTCTGATCCATTTTCTTTCACTCAGCCAGAGAGGCTGATAAATTTTCAAGTTATGTGCAGATGTTGTGTTCGCAGCGACTCCTCCTTATGATGGAACCCTTGCTCGCTACTACCGCCTTCCTGCTGACCTGGCCTATCCCCTACCAGAAAATCTCACCCTTGAAGATGGCGCCATGGTAAATAAATAAATCTTCGTGGCTGCTTTCAATCCATATTGATCTGTCATCCTCAGATGGAACCCTTGTCTGTCGGTGTGCATTCTGTGGCCAACCTCGGTGGCTTCCGCACTGGCCAGTCCATCGTTGTCTTCGGCTGTGGCCCCGTTGGTCTCCTCTGCATGGCGGTGGCCAAGGCTCTAGGAGCTAAACGCATTATCGCTGTCGACATTGTCCCTCAGCGCTTGGAGTTCGCCAGAAGTTACGCTGCTACCGACATATATCTTCCTCCTCAGCCTCTTGAAAGAGAAACAAAATTTGACTACAGCAGGCGAAACGCGGAACAAATGAAACAGCAACTTAATATCCAAGACAGGGGTATCAATATCATTGACCTGGTCGTCGATGCTAGTGGTGCCGAGGTCTCCATCCAGACTGCCTTTTATATCGTGAAGACTGGCGGTACATTTGTGCAGGTATGCGATGTAACTTTTTCCTTTGAGTCATGGTTCGATTGTATCTCTCTCAAGGTTGGTATGGGTGCACCAAATGTGACCATCGATGTCAGCCTCCTCATGGTCAAGGAGCTCAACTACAAAGGCTCTTTCCGCTATGGCGTGTGTTCTTTACATCTCTTCTTATTAATTGAATACTGATCATGGTTCAAGCCTGGTGATTATCCACTGGCCATCTCCTTGGCTGCAAGTGAAAAGGTTGATCTCAAGCCTCTCGTCACACACCGGTAAGATCTCTCACTAAGTATGGTTTGGGGCAGTTGTGTCGATAAATCTTTTTAAAGATACGCTTTTAAAGACGCCATTGCAGCGTTCAGGGCAACTCGTGTTGGCAAGAGTGAAGACGGCAAGGGGGTCATCAAGGCGATTATTTCAGGACCTGAGTAACCACCAGTGTGAGCGATAGTCGAGTAGGTAGGGGAAATTGTAGTTTTACGCATAATTGTTTGAGCGGAGCGTGATCAAATGCGTGATCAAACATTCATCAAACATTCGCGTGAACCTTCTAATGAACTTCAAAACCCGAAATCTTTTTTATCTTCGAATATCTGAACATTCTGTCCTTCCGGTATATGTGAGCTGTACCATTCTGCATCAAATAGAACATTCTCCAACAGAGTCAAAGCTTTATCTTGATGAACGTCATTTGGATTGGATGTCGGACCAAGTGTTACAGCATATCCTCTCTGATCTTCGTCCTCGGTCGGTCTCGATGTTTCGTGATTGCTAGGAAGCTTTTTGAGTCAGACCATTGGTCTCAGGATCTTGCCCAAGCTCTTGTCTGAGGCCGAGAATTTTGTCAGTCCTGCTGCGGCGAAGAAAGCAGCGGTGGATACATGGCGTGGCGGTATGTGCACAATTTTGCTTCCTTCCAAGTATCTAGCTCATACTTAAAGATGTACCTCTAGATACCTACCAGTTTTGTTACTTTTTGCGGAGAACAGAACCACATTCAGTGGCAATCAAGGTGTGTAGGTTATAATTGGATGAACATAAAATTATATCGATGAAATAGACGAGGAACTACGTGGCGAGGACTCAGATACCTTCTCAGTTCACTCATCTACCCACAGCTGCCGCTACCATTACTACTCCTCGGAGGACACGAGAAAAAAGGAAGACACCCTCCGGGTCCACTCTCTCGAAACCATCGTCATCTAGATCCACTAAAAAACGGAAAAAGGACGTTATATCCGATTCAAACGATTCAGAGGGCTCAGAAGGAGGAGGACCCACTTCAACTAGACCAGATGTGTCAGAAGTAGTTGATGTTGATCGATATGAGGAAACGATTAATGTCAATGCAGAGGAACTCATTGGTAAAGAAGACGAGACCCGAAGCTCTCAGCAAGACAGCTTTGACCTTCATGCTGACGAGGAAGAGAAGCCCAAGCCGACGCTTCAGTTGAGATACAAGGGTTTTGGCATTTATGGCCAATGTCTTTGTATTGTCGCAGAACCATGGCCAGCAATCCGTTCTACAACTCGTTCACTTGAGGAGCTAGGTGGAATCACTGGTCCGAAATTTAAAGAAAAGCAGGCTGCTATACCAACTAACACCACAAGGGTTCAAACACCCTTGTTCTTAGCCGACGAAGATGACTCACAATCCCAGCACTCCATTCCTGTAGCCAATTCTTGGGATGGTCTCGAAACGATGGAGGTTAGTGATGATGATTCCGAGATGGGAGGGATGATGGCATTCAGCCAAGCACTGAATATAGCCGGCGATACTAGACCTGGAGCAGTTGAAGATGAAGATGAGATGGAAGGAGCCGTCCTTTTCGGTGACGCAGATGAAGCGAGACAATTGTGATTTTTATTCCATTTAGAATATAGCTCTTATGCTTTGCCGATTTCGCGAAGGATCTCCAGTCGTCGAGGCGTTGAAACCTCTTTAAATCCCGCGGTAAACAATTCAAAGGTACCATTACCTTCGGAAAGAGCACGAAGGCGCTGCGAGTAGTCTAAGGATTGACTTAGTGGAACCAACCCTCGTACAACGCGTTTGACTCTCGATTCTGATTTCTCCGATGTGTTTTCGGTAGCGGAAGGTGTCAGCCATAAGGGCGGCATATAAACGCCTTCTTCAGAAAATCCGCTAGTGACCTCACCTTCTGTAGAGGCGGAAAATCCAGAACCAAGTTCTAAAACTTCTCCACCATGTTCCGTCAAGTCCCTGATAGCCTTGCCCAAATGATTTTCTGGAACAACGACTTTAAGGTTCACGAAGGGTTCCATGATAGGTCCGGATCCCGCACTGCGGAAGAATTGACGCAGCACAGCTGCAGAGGCTCCTGTGAGGATGGAAGGAGGTGTTTCCCTGGATAGGGCGTTTTTGGGTATTTGTATACATATATGGGTCATGGCAAGTGAGGAGTGAGGTGATACTGACAGTGCACTCGCGATGCCTTGTGCAATGTACGCAAGAGGCCCAGCAGGGATAGACTCTGGAGCCGGCAAGGGATTACCTTCGTCATCCAATACTTTGTTACCATCCCAGACAGGATTTCCTTCTTCTTCACTCCTCAGAGAGCGTATGATCAGGGGTACTTCAACAGAGATGTATTTTCCGCCTCCAACATCGGCATTCCAAGTGTCCCATCCTTCGTTGGGCATACCAGGTCCGAGACCCTCACGATAACTGACTCTGCGTTTTCCGAATTCGAAATTGACGTTCCACTCGTCTCTGAGTCGCCCTTCAATGATTTCCAGATGTAAAGCCCCAAGTCCGTGTACTAAAATTTGTCCTTCCTGGATGTCTGCGCGTACCGATGGATCTGTCCGCGCCAGTGATTCTAGAGCATTTTGGACTGGTTCAAGATCTGCATGAGATCGAGGGATGACGGAAGCAGAGATGACAGCGGGAGGTGGTGTGATATCCCGTAACAGAGAACGGGCAGAAGCAGGACTGCTGGCGGAAACGAGGGTATCGCCCGTGCGAGTATGCTTCAGACCGATGATTACACCGACTGAACCGAATGGTAACTCATCTACTTCTTGAAACTCAGAAGCATAGAGGAGCATCAACTTTGAGATGATTTCTTTCTGATTTCTGTTGGTGTTGAGAAGTTTGCTTTGGCGGGTGAGCTTTCCTGTCAGAAAGTGAATGGTATTGTGCAGTAAGATATGTCCTTGACGTACCAGAATATACGCGGACAAAGGTCATCCAGCCTCTTCGCTGGTCCCAGTTGACCTTCCAGGCAAGGAGTCGTAAAGGAGAGCTAGGAACCTGGGGATCATGAGGAACATCCAATGGGCTGGCAAGAAGCTCGCCAGCATAGTCAAGCACCAGCTCTGTGCCTATGTGGTGTAGGGCGGAACCGCAAACAACGGGCATTATAACATTTCGGAGGGATGCCTGTCTAAGATAGGGAATTACTTGAGCGCCGTCAATGCCTAGGTAGGCGTCTGGCGAAGACGGCAGACCAAGTAGAGTGTCCATAAGCTCTTCTGAGTGCATGGAAAGACTATCCAAAAACTGGACTCGTGCATCCACGAGGTGAGATAAAAGAGGATGATTGGGCTCAAATATAGATTTAAGGGCCTCAGCCGTGCGTGGCAAGGCTTCTATGAGAGGCTTCCCCGTCTCAGACCATCGCCAGAGTTCCCACTTGACCAGATCAACAAGGCCTTGAATACCAGGCTCCGCTTGTTGATAGGCTAAAGGGCTTAGTGATGCGATGGGTAAGACTAAAGGGAGTGGTTGGGAATGAAGTCGGTTCAGCAGGATGGAGGACAAAGCAAATTTATAAGAGGCTCCCGGGCGGTCCATCTTGTTCAGAAATATTAACTTGGTTGCAACATCATATCTATCCCAACGTTCATCCAATCGGGTCTCAAGTTGAAAAGAAATTGCTGACCGATTAAGTTGGGCCCAGACGCCTTTAGTCTGAGCTTCGACGCCCTCAACGGAATCTATAAGAACAACCGCACCATCAATGACACGACTGGCACTTTCTACCTCCATTCCAAAGTCAGCATGACCAGGTGTGTCTACCAGGTTGAAGGTCCAGTCTCTCCACTGCACAGGTATACTAGCGGATTGGATAGTGATTCCTCTTTCCCTTTCCACAGGCAAAAAATCGGTCGTGGTGCTTCCTGTGTCAACTGTACCTGATTCCGCAAGATACGATGATTTATACAAAATTGATTCCGTCAGAGTTGTTTTTCCAGAATCTAGAGACCATGAGTTCGCTCCAAAAAACAAAAAAGTTAAGTTACCTATATGAGCGACCAGCGCCATATTACGGAGTTTCGAGGAGGCTTGGGGTCTTTTCGTTGAGTAACATCGTCCTAATAAGGTATGGTGAAGTTGCAAAGAACGGCGAGGCCAGAACATGGGCGAGCAGAGTGCTCCTTATGGAAATCATCTGAAAAATACTTAGTCACGCACAATTCTTATTGTCCACACAAATCGATATGCTTGCGTCCTCATCCCCCTTACTCGCTAATGACGTCTGAAGACTCAGACCAGATAGAGGGCCACTTGCGCCGGCGTGTTGCTGCCCTGAATCCCTTACATCTGGAGTCAGATGCGACAAACCTTCGTGGCAGCCTACCTAACACTATTCTTGTTGTGGTTATCATCGCGTTTTTTCTCGGTGGTATTTTCTGCGTCTCATTCTTAAAAGTCACATTTGGGGGCTTTGAAAAATATTGGTGGTTTACACGTCAACTTGCCTTCTTCCTTTGTGCTTGGTCATTCTTTCACTGGGCAGAGTTTGCTGTTACTGCCGGTTGGAATCTGGGAAGATGCAATATCGATTGTGAGCCAGTCTTCTGAAATGTGTTGCTCTTTCCCTGACCCTATATAGCCTTCTTATTAAATAACGGGAACATGTATTACATTGCTCATGCAATGGCTCTCAGCGAATATCTGATTACTCTATATCTCATGCCCGAGAGAAGGGGCCTTCCGTACATTTCTGAAATAGGTGAGTCTTCTCACAGGGAGCCTAAACACTCAAAATGAGTTTCTAGGCGTCGTGGTCACGTTTTTTGGGCAGATGTTACGCTCGCTTGCCATGATTCAGGCGTCCACCAACTTTTCTCATCACGTAGTGCTCAAGAAACGCAATGATCACATCCTTGTCACGGACGGAGTTTATGCGTAAGCCCATTTCTGATTTTGCAAAATGTCACTGAGTACGAATACGAATAGATGGTTCCGTCATCCATCCTATGCTGGATTTTTCTATTGGGCTCTGGGTATCCAACTAGTACTACAGAACCCACTGTCATTTGTTGTCTATTCTATTCTCCTGTGGAGATTTTTCTATTATCGCACGCGCGGTGTGTTCCTTCCTTTTCCATGGTGTTATTGATACTAAGTATTGTAGTTGAAGAACGCGCTCTCGTGAAGTTTTTCGGACAGGATTATGTTAAATATCGTTGGCAGGTTGGGACAAAAATTCCATTCATCCCTTAGTTTTCAAACATCTTTTGCAATAAGAATCTTATGTCACCTGAAACTAGGTTCCAAGTAACCAATAATTATTGTGTCGGCAAACGAATTTTTGATTGGTGCGAGGGGCGACAGGGAAGGACATACATATCATAACAGAAGCCACAAGAGCTCAGTCATCTTGGATAGCCATGACTTTGTCTGACACATAGATACCGTCCAGGAATTTACGGATATCTTTGTTACGAACACGGCAGCTACCCTGAATGGAGGCAGCTTGCAGGGTGTCAAGTTTGGCTCTGATCTAAATCGAAGACAAGACTCACCAGATTGAGAGACATTGTCAATGTCATTGCCCTCGAGGATGAGCTCGTCCTTCTGCGCTTTCGATTCCGATATCGTAACACCTTCCAACATGTCGACATGCCGCACACTCTAAAAAACATTGAGCATTTGTTTGTGTGATCTATCACTACATACCTTCTCGCCTAAGAAATTCCGGATTTCAACAGAACGGCCACCGTCTTGAATAATGCAGTTGATGGGGAAATGGGCATACACTGCACGCATTTTATATAGGAAACCCTGAAAACCAACATCAGTATTATAGGCGTATAGTCACGGACTTTAACATACCTTTGTCACACCAGTAATCATGTTGTTGATGAGACTACGAATCGTACGTAGGCAAGCGATGTGCTTGCGTCCCCCTTGCCAGACTGCGAGGCTGACCTTGGTGGTCTTGCCCTTCAATAACCGGATATCCATATCAACATGGCGGATGTTCTTCTTCAGTGTGCCCCGAGGACCAGTTACAGTAATGAGGCGAGACTTGATGGAAACATCAACATTCTCGGGGATGTTGAGCTCTTCTGCCTTGAGGACGTTGTGCATCTATACAGTTGAAGAGGAAATCAGCAAAACTTCATCCGAACTTCCACCTCTCGCATCCAACACTCGCGCTTCACCAATTTTTACAAAATTGGTATCAAACAGACGAGAAAGTGCTGTGATTTGCACTGGATGCAAAGAGAACCAGTGGGAATGTAGATAGCATACCTTGAGCAATGAGCTTTAGGTAGATGCTAGTGTCGGTGGAGTTGACTTTCGATTCGCTGACGTAATAAGCAGGCTAAATTAAGCGAGAAAGGTCAAAGTCGCAGGTAAAGAATACGAGATTCAACAACATCTGGCTTGAGGGTCATGACAGAATGCAATTTTCCCAATAAATTCTCATATTTGTAGGAGGCAACAGTATGCTCAATTTGCAGGAATATAGAATGAATTTTAGTAATAAACACAGCAATTTGAACTAGAGCCTGGTTTATTGTTAGGAAGAGGAGTTTACTAGACAATATGAGAACATTTTTTGTTGATAAATGAAAGTTAGCTATAGAAGCTAGAAAGCAAGAAGAGAGATATCTAAGAAAAAAGAGACTACTTAAATTACTATTATATATTATCATATATAGTTTACACTTGAGTAAAAATCCAAGAGAAAATACACAAAGTATAGATCAAGTATATGAACTTATCTATGAAGTGTGTAATATGGACCTTTAGAATAATATTAGCTTCAGCTTATGTACTGTGCTAATATCAGATATGGTTTACACTTGAGAGTAAAAGACTACAAAGTTATATAAAAATTTGAACTAAGTATAAGAACTTGTCCAAGAAACAAAGAATTGTGAACTTTGTAAATAATCTTGGCTTCAGCTTATGTGCTACACTATTTACTTGCTATATAGTTACAACTTTAGAGAGTTCAAGTAGAGTTCAAGAAATTAAGCTTCAATAAGACAAGTATATTGCTATAAATACTAGAGTTTAGTATTTAAAAATATTTGTTATTGATTATCAGACTAAAAATCACAGTGTATCTACTAGTTTTTAAATATTAAGTAATATAAAGAAATATTCAAATAACATTATTACTTCTATTACAAACTTTATTTAACTTGTATTTTTATAACTAGTAGACTAATTCTTACAAACCAAGTTGTACTGAAAAGCTCCAAATAAGGGATATTTGTACATATATGGGATATACAAAAGTGACAGCAAATTACTGAGATATCAAACTATTAGTAGCTACAAGTTTCATTAGCTATTATTTTAGAAACATTTAAATAGATTTCCATAATCAAACTTGTGTTGGAAAGTGCTTATCAAACTATTTCTAATGATAAATTATACATCATATAGAGATTGGTATTTATAGAGATACAAGCATATCAATATAATAATATAATTAGTTATTTTCTAAAATTAGCCTAATATCTGCTATGATAGATAATAGCCAGCTAATATATAGATTATTACTATTTTATATCTACTTCTATGTTTTATCATATACTATCCAACACTCACACTCTTTTCACTTTCTTCCAGTGTAGATCATACTCTATTTTATTCTCTATCAATTCAAGGATCAAATCCTGCATTTCTTACCAATCCTATAGAGTTTCAAATGACAACCTTTATAGTATTTGACAGTATAGAGTATATGCAGGAGTAGAATATTATTGTCATAGTACACTTGAACCTTTATATTTTTTTATTTTTTTTCTTAAATAATAAAGAGATATGTGATTGCAGTTATATGATATGATATCATAGGTTTAAAATCTAGAAAACAAGACTAGAAAAATGACATTAAGATACATGTTTATAGTATATTTACTTTATTGTATACACATAATATACTCATAGCTAACATATAAACATTAGAGTAGAGCTATTTATTGCTAGCACAGACCATATACTTGTAGTATCTATAGAGTAGAAATACATCAGGAATACATCAAAAACTTCTTGTCAAGTTTTCTTATAATCTCTATGAGATTCTTACTTATAAGATTACTTTAGTGTACTATTGATTATCTTGGTTAGTAGTTGCTGTAACAATTATAAGATTATTACTTTTGTATTTAAAAATTTTAGCTATTATATACTATTTTTTAGTCTGATAATTTACTTATACTTATGGTACATTTGTCTTTACTCTTTTTTGAAACTTTTATTTTTCAAATGTATAAGCTAGATGCAATATTATTGTCAGAACTGAAGACTATAGACTTGGTTTCCATTTTATTTTTTCTCATTTTTCTTTCATTCTCTCTTAATTTTTATTGGAAGAAGAAGACAAAGTGTGATACCATCACAGGTCACATGACATGGTAACAGAAGTCACATGGTCACATGATACAGAAAAGGACATAGAAGGTTCTAGAACAAGATGAAGTCATACAGCATGGCAAAGGCATATTGGTTTTATGGGTGAAGCATGGTTTTTAGGGGAGGTTAGAATTAACTTAGCACAGACCATCACCAAAAGATATATAAGATAGACTAGATTGTAGTAGGAACTCTATCAAGTTCTCTTGTGTTACTCAATAAAAGAGTATGTCTTTTACTTAACACAGAGCCTGAGTCATAACAATTATCTGTTGAAGCTAAGATTATTATCTATATAGCACCACTTCTAGTTTCTATCTGATTCATAGTTACTAAGTTTAGCTCTCACTTCTATTTTCAGTACTACATTTGTAAATACTTTTAGTAAGTGTAAATTATTTCTAACATATTCAAGAATTAGATTTCAGACTTAATAACATCTTATTATTATTATTTATCCTTTATTATCATTAACATTATTATTGAACTTCTAAATCACTTCTAAACTTTTGAGAGTACACCTAAAGTTTAGATATTGCAAATAAGTAAGTAGCTCATTTTGTAATAACTTTATAATACTGTTAGAATCAAAGACAGTGAATCTTGTCCTTTTCCAGTTCTAGTTTTTTATTTAAAGACTTTTTTATTTCTTACTTGAATTTTTCTATCTTTTTTCTTTTTTCCTTCTTATCTCTTATTTTTAACTTAGAGGGTGTTAGAATCGTAGAAAGTGGACTTAGTTTCTTTTCATTTCTTCTCCTTTTCCTATTTTCTTTTTTATTTATTTTCTCCTTGTTCTATTTTTAGCATGAAGAGTTGGGAGTAGTGATGTCATGGGTCATGTAACAAGAGAGGATTCTAGAAGGATGACGTTATACCATATGAAAACCTCATGACTAACATATGGTTGTTTAGAATAGACTAGAAATAGCTAGCACAGACTATGGAGATTCAGTATATAAAGGTAGACTATTTTGTACAGAGTTCTCTATTGAGTTCTCTTGTGTAAACCCTATACAAGATTACTTCATTATCCAACCCTAAGAGCTTTGATTCATAACAGAGGGAACAAGATATCATGATAAGATGTGACAACTGTCACACAAGGATCACTATTACTATTACAATATCATATGATGCAATAAAAGAGTGACATTATACATCATAAAAGATATAATGACTTTATTTATATAAACTCATAACATTTAGAATAGACTAGATATAAGTATGTACAAACCATGCACAAGAATTTTACCAAGTTTTTTTGTGCTAAACAACAATAAGTTTCTACTTTTGACCAAACTTTTAGACTTAAGTCATAACAAGTATAGCCTTAAGTGATATTAGTAGCTATTTTAAGCAGATATTTTAGTAGTGAGATACTGATAGAGATTCAGATTAGAAAGAAGAAACTCTGTTATAAAAGACTAAGTACTTATAGACTTTGAATAGGGAGATAATATTGCTATAGATTATGGATTATGAACAGAAGTTGTAAAAAATAATATTGTTGTGAAAGATGAGTTATAGATGGAGTCTTACAGAGAGATAATTATTACTGTGGAAAACAAATTATTAATAAAGTTAGACTTGACATATGATAGCTAATTATTTATTACTTGATTACTATAAGAAACTGTAAGAGAATTTGACTCTTTTTTTACAGCTAATTTAGAATCTTATAGAAAGCTTGTAGTATTTATCATTTAATTTGAACTCTGCAGAAAGCTTATGATGTTTAATGACTATTAAAAATCTTATTACAAGCCTACTATTGTAGTAACCACTCGTCACTCAAGGACAAATGATCTCACAACGAGCAAAGCTCTCCAATGGGCTATCAAGTAAAGAGTGGGGGAATTACAAGAGAACTCGACAAGGAGCCCTCGCTGTATTGCTCCTCT
>Ga0157363_1000937_pt1 | contig 23325 bp, 13 predicted proteins | sample AttsexASBM1_FD_111477 | JGI IMG/M metagenome (GOLD analysis project Ga0157363, IMG submission 111477) | Fungus gardens microbial communities from leaf cutter ant in Ribeirão Preto, State of São Paulo, Brazil - Atta sexdens ASBM1 | ecosystem: Host-associated > Fungi > Mycelium > Unclassified ... | reverse complement strand
TTAATGATTATGATAATCATAGAATCGTATGTGTGTTATGCAATATCAACAAATAAATCATATAAAAAAAGTACAATATTTGCATATAAATGCAGATAATTAGATACTCATAACAAATGATGCAACTAATCTTAGATATGAAATTTCTATAAATAGCATCATATGCGTCATATGTATGTCTACAAAGATTTAAAACTGTCTTATTAAATAGTATCAATATTATTTTTAGCAGTTTACTTTTAAATTTTTAAAGTTTGACATTTAAGTTAAAATACAAGCATAATTCATTTTAACTGTAAGCAAATGGTATGATGTAAAAAAGTTATTAGCCTAAATATCTGTTTAAAAATTTATATATACTCACCATGGAATTTTGTACGAAGGCATTTGTTTCTGTAGAAATCTCATGTGAACTAGAATTGTGTGGAAACATTGGGCTCAGTTCTTCTTTGGCAGGCAATGCATAGAAACCAAGATCTGTACATAAAAATAAAAATATATCTATAAGTAATTTGAAATATTTATTATTTTATTTATAAATTTGCATCTTATTATATCAAAATAGATTCATTTATGAATAATATACATAGAAACTTTTCTTTCATAATTTAAATAATTATATAGACTGTATATACTAAATGTGTAGAACTAGGAGAGAATTGCAATATAAATGTACAATTAAACAGAAAATATTTACATATTTTTTTCTAAAAATAAAAGTTGTATATAAAAAAATCATTAATTGAACACATACATACACAAAAAATGCATAGAAATCACATAATTTTTTAAAACTTACTTTTTTAAAACTTGTTCTAGCAATCTTAGGTCTAAGAAAGTTATAAAAAATGAAAAATTATAAAAGAAAATATAAATATAACAAATTGTACCTCGTAAACTAACGCTATCAGTGCGCTCCTAGCTCCATGCCAGTGGAGATCTGAAAGAAAATGTAATTCATTATAACTTTGCAATATTTACTTTTAATGCATCAAATTTGAATAATATGTTGCTTAATAAATTTTAAAGCAAAACTTTCTCGAAAATTATCATAGAGAAAATATGTTAAATGGATCTTTTTAATACAGTGCAGTTATTAATACAATTTGTTTCGATATTAAATATCTAAGATAAAACAAATAGACTTTTTAACATTTGTTAAAATACAGATTATTTAGAATTAAAAAAAAAAGAAGAAAAGATTATAATTTATTTACAATTATTCTAAAGCATAATTCATTGAAATTTTTTGCTTTCAACGCGTTTTATCTGTAAAGAAACTGTAAAAATCAATTCACTTTAAATTTGTCAATGAATCTGTCATTTAAATTTCATTCACATTTGAATATTTTGTATATTGACGACTATGTAAAAACAATAGTTTTAACGTCCAAGCAAAACACTCCAACTTATCAAATAGAAACAATAAAATAACAAACATCCACAGCTAAATAAAAATATCGATTTCAAGCACAAAAAAATGGTTATCTTTTTATCTTCGTTTTCAATGATTGTAGAACTAGCGCAGTTTCAAGTAAATCTATACTGAACGCTCTTTCTAACAGCTCACTGTTGCTATCGATCGGAACACCTCAAAGCAGCAAAACGAGAGAGAAGCGTACAAGATCCGTTCAAGGTTAAATCTAAGTTGTCTATAGCCAGCCGCAGACAGACCCGTTAGCTGGACGTTACGACCTTAACCTAAACGACGTAATTACCGCAACGGCCTGCTTATCCAATGCCCAAAATATCGCATATATAACATTTCTCTCGCGTGGTCCGTGCTTAACTCGATTCGATAACAACGGGCACGATGACGATGGGGAAAAACACTGCGCAACAACGGCGACGTACGATCGTTTGATAACGCGACATTATTTACGTCTGTAAATGCCACCTCGATGCTCCGGAGCGCCTCCGTTTTAAAACGGAGCAGCGCGGATCGCAGCAGATTTCACGCTGGTGTGAGGTAATGCGCGACGCACTTCACGGATAGGAGAACAAGCGGAGCTCCGGCGAAGGCAGGCAAAGGTGCCAAGCGCGAGCAGCACCGACAGACAAAGAGAGAGAGAAAGAGAGAGAGAGAGAGAGAAAGACACACTCGCGCGCGCGCGCGCGCGCGCGCACACACACACACACACACACACCCGCGCGCGCGCGTATATATAGCAATAGAAAAACGATAAAGATGCTAGCACGGAGAATGGAATAGTCGCGCGCGAGAGAGAGAGAGAGAGAGAGAGAGAGAGAGACAGGAAAATTTTTTTTATCCGTCGAGAAAAAAACGTACCTCGAACCGAGCGTCACACATCGGGTCACTCGGGACGATTAAGAGACAGTCGGATCCTACGTATCCCCCCCTGCCCTCCTCTACTCGCGAGATACATTCGCGAACGAACGTTGGTAGCATCGGCGTAGCCGCGTAAATTCCACGAAAAAGGTTAGACGGACAACAGTGGCGGCGGTGACGGCGCGAGAGACGAAAGGCAAAAGAAGAAAAGGGCCACCGCGAGGAGTGCCGCACAGGCGAGACCCTTCGATCGTAGCCAGAGCACGCGATTTCACGCGTAAACAACGGCGGCGGCAACAACAACGACCGTCGTTTTTCAGACTTACACTCGGCTCCCGGGCACACGAAGAACGGACTCAGTCTCAGCGCGAAGCTATTTCGCTAGAACGCACGGAATAGCGAAGCGATAGGTCCGCTCGCTCGGCTGGCCATTCCCGCGAGCGACCATCCTCCCCCCGCCGTATGAAGCGCGAACGTTGCGCCGCCACCGCGATCGGAACGATCGGCGTGGCATGGAGCGGGGCGATATTCACGGCGTTCACATATGTGTCGTCGCCGTCCCTCCCGTCCTCACCCCCCTTCACCTACGTCCTCCTCGGTCCTCTGCCCTCCTCGACTTGCCACGCCGATGAATCGGAGTAATGAAACTTTTTCGCGAAATCGTTAAGTACATTGAAGGTATCCTAACTTGATTGTTGCAACTCCGAATTTGTGCTCCGATTACTGCTTCAAAACGTTTGCATTGCTCCCTGATGTATCGACGTATTACAGACGATTCTGAAAATCGTCTGAAAATTAGAAAATAACGTTCGATGTTTCAGCAGAAAAAGTGACTTCGCGATTGTTGTAAGATTTTTTAATATGATAGATTTATACAATCAGATCCAATGAGGAATTAAGGACAAAATCAATTGTATGAGATTGTAAAGAATTTGATAATTGCAAAGCTGTTTTTTCTGCAGTTAATGATAAAATTACATGAGGCGTTTCGACGACGCCACGATGACGAAAATGACGTTGCTCGAATCTTTAATGAAGATTACATAAAATTACTTAACGTATAATTCGCAGCTCCAAATCGAATTCCGCTGTCTGCGCTCTTTATATTCCGCCATACCGATCTTAATCTCTCACCCTCTCTCTCCCTCTTCTCTCCTGCCATTCTTCTCCCTTTCTCGTAGAGTTCTCCCTCTCTCCTACTACAATTCCCCTTCTTTTCCTCCCATGTCCTCGCCATTTTTCCTCTCACCCCCTGTCCCACCATCTCTTTCTCTTCATCAATAAGAGAATTCTCACCGTATATCGCACGCGAATAATCTGTTATGTTATGACGACGAACGATCCGTAAAAATCTCGCGCGAGGTCGCGCACTTCATTCAAATTTAGCATTACTGTCACTTGCGATTCCGCATCCGCGCGAGACTACATTATTTCCGTACGGCTTGCCGACTTAAACGGGAAGCCATCCGAGAATAATTTCCGACGCGTTACCGCTACGGCGCGCAACCAAATGGCCGGATCTTTCTATCGCGAGAGACGGAACTGCAAACTCTACCGTGCAATCTTGGAAGAGCAAACTGTTAAATTGATAATGTCAAATTATACGCAATTTAAGTTTAAACACTTCTACAGCTCTGCTTCTACTCCATTTGTCATTAATTCAACTAAAATACACAATGGAGTTAATCAATTTAAAAAAAGAATAATAAGAATAATAATAAAAGGCTGTAGAGAATAATTAACACTATGTGTTCATGAGCTAATTCAAATTTATTGAATAATAAATTAATTAAATGTTTCGATCCCTCGCTTTTGGGTCGTCAGGCGAGTCAGATAGTTAACAGAAACGAAAATATGTCCAAAATGATTACATTATGGAAATTAAAGAGAATGTCAAATACATTAAAACAGAGCAAGTCACGCTAAGGTACATAAGATATAAATATATCAGCAATGATAAATCTTTTGAAAAATGGACTTGTAGTAATTAGTCAAATTAAGTCCATGATATCGAATCTTTTTCAGCAGTCTCTCTTTTTGATTGGTTTAACGTCCTAACTAACGAATGATTAATTTAATTTTAAAAAATTAAGTTTGACTATCAAATTTAGTTTATTATCTACTAAGCGTATATTAATATGTTATGTATTTAGCAATCACAGAAATTAATAATTCACATTTTGACACATATGGAAGTTAAAAATAACAAAATGTTATTTAATTTAACAGATTGGAGATGCCATTTCTCTTTTGACATCCAATAACAAAAAATGAAATGTCAAAAAAAAAGGATTTATTAAAAATAATAAATATTCCATGTTTAATGTTTTAGCAAACCTTTCCATAAAAAAACCTGTTTGCGATTTTCAAAGCACCGCACTGCGTGAAAATGTAACGTTAAACGTGTGTTTAATTAGCGCGACGAGTTCCGCACTCGGAAATAAGTAGTTAGCGTTCTCGACTGTTGGACATTTAAAAGAGAATGTATAATCATCCACAAAACATTCAGGCCTCTTCAATCACGGACATCTGTCGTGCTAAACAGCTTCCGTTGATTGGCGAGTCCCAGAAAAGGGACATCGCGAACCTTTGAGCAGAGATTCGTAATATCTTGGCATTTTTGAAATCAAATAGCAGTAACAGTAGAACACAAAATCAAACTGCAGACAACATCAAGTAAAAATCGTTTTAGGAAAAATCATCATGATGTCATTCGATATATTTATAATGATAATTTTTATAATGAATTCTTGACATAACAGTGATTTTTAAGTAACACTATTATAATATATTTTCCTAAAATGACTTTTATCTGATGTCTGCATCTTGATTTTATTATTATTATTTTATTATTATGATTTATTATTATTATCATCATTGGTATTACGACTTTATTATTCTATCTGGGTATACGTTACTTTATATTTACACTGTTTATTACAAGAACACAATGATAATCCAGTTCTTTGATTTAAATAACATTTTGCTATTTTTCATTTCTGTATGTGTCAAAATCAATTCATTTCTGTAGTTAATTCAAAGTAAATATCGTTCATATCAGTTACGGTAATAAATAATAAATTAAATTTGACTGAAATTTAATAACGTTTTCTTCAATTAAATCATTTAACTTATTTTAATTCGATTAACGACATATTGAATAAGAGCAGTGATGAAATAATTAAATCGCTCTAATTATGTGTAGGTATAATTTGACATTATGAATTAAATAATACACTTTATATTCCAGATTTGTTCGTTGAATATAATATATAATATCTTACAATATGAAGGATACAGAAATGCATGAGACACACCATCGTGCATTGCCAATCTGCTATCTAATCTAACAGTTTACACAAAGAAACCCTCTAATAAAACATGCTGTTGTGTATCTTTATTTGTGATCGAAGGGTGTTCCAGAAAATATGATTGAACATATATCTCTATATGTAAAAAGCATGTAAAAATTTACACAACAATCGCGCGATCGGATTTTCTCGGATTTTCTATTAAGTCTCGCATGGCCGAGGTTGGCTTACATCGATTAAAAATGGCGGATCGCTCGGACTGCCGAGTGTCTCTAGCACATCGGAACGCGAAGCGCCGCTATTCGACGCGACTTTGCCGAGCGTATACGTGTGTACGTGTGTGTGTGCGTGTGTGTGTGTGTATGTGTGTGTGTGTGTGTGTGTGTGTGCGCGCGCGCGCGCGCGCGCACGCGCGCACGCTTGACTCTTGCCGCGTGAAGGAGGCATCATCTCTCCTCACTTGCGATCCGCGGGAGCATTTTCCATGCGCTTTTCTTCCGCGCGTTTGTTTCTTCGTCCCTCGCCGTCGCCGACGCGACGTAACTGCGTTGCATGCGCCGCGAGCGCGTATTTTGAATGTCCCGTACGCGAGTATCAAAAATTATTGATCCACTCGATGCCACTGCGCGTGTGTGCTGCGTGTACGCGCGCGCGCACGCGCAGGTGGTCATTGTGTGTACTCTCACAAGCCAGTGATTCTCAACTTAAGAACGCTCCTTGATTCTTTTATGAAAATCGTTGCAATCCTCGTGAAACTCGCACGATCTTTTAACAATAAGCTTACAATAAGCTTTAAGTCTTTAGTCGTAAGAAATTGATTATTCTTCGATTGTAATTTGTCAACCTTTTACGGTTTAAAAACTTAAACTTAAACTTAAGTAATTTTTGGATTATTGTAGAAAGCCCATCTTCAATGTCTAAAATTTCAGATGCAAAGATAAAAAAATATATATGTAAAAATATATATATATCTCTGTTGAATAATTATCGACGAAAAGTAATTGAGTGCCTCGAAGATGTACATTTCGATATTTGAAAGAACGATTTTGCTGCAGTATCTAAAATTTAGCTAGACATCTGAACATAATTTTGTTGTAAACCGTCAAATATAATTATCAATAATATATATTCTGTTAAATAATGTGATATTATTATATCAGATATTTGATTATTTAAAATATTCATTTACACTAAAAAAAAATGTACTAATGTAACATTTATTTACGCAAAGTAAATATTTACTAAATAAATAATAGGTAAATTAATGTTCTTCTTGTACCAAATAAATATATGTTTACATTTAGTAAACATTCAACTGTGACACTATTGGAACAAATATTTATTAAAATTTAGTACAATTTTTCTCTCAGTATATTTACATTTAACTTTGCTAATTTTATGCATTGCAGCTATCACAAGAGAACTTTCCCAAGTGTCACTTTGTGAATTCGAGGAAACTCCGGTTTTCATTTCGTTTTTATCAATATAATATCCATGCTTCGGGGAAAATTCTCGATCTCAACCGTTTTAAAGATTTTGTAGTGGAGGTGAATGACTTCTTCGATGGAAAGTCCGCTATATTTGCGTTACTATTAATAACAATATGATGAAAAGTACATTATCATATATTGTTATATAATCGTGCTGTAGGTCAAAAAGCTTATCATAATATCAGTAAGAAATTGTTACTTTTGTTATTTATATTTAAAAAAATTATATTTTTTTCTCTATAAGACTATTATTTTTTGTTAATAGTTTTAAATATAAATAAATTAATTAAAACGTTCCATATGTGCTCTTATTTCCTAATATGACATTTCTTCTACTTGAAGACAGCATATCAAAGAATAATAATTTTGACTGCCTGCGACTGCAATTGCTAGTCACTCTTCGATGTATGTAATGTATCAAATTTCATTTTATTATTAATAGTAACGAAAATGTAGCAAATTTTAGAGAGGTCACTCACCTTCAAATAGATTATAATAAAATCTTTAAAATGATTAAGCTCGAGGATTTTTACCGAAGCATGGATCACTGATAAAGGCAATATCAAAACAGAAACTTTATCTCGAAATCAGTGATCACTTGAGAAAGTTCCTTTGTCAGTATGCATTATAATATTTAACGTAATACAAATAACCGCCGAATTCACTATTGAATTCGTCTCACAATCAGCTATGCAAATACGCTTGTAAACAATCCAATTTGGCGATGTGTTTTCGCGCCAAAGACATTAATTCAAAGACAGTATTCGCTCCCTTGGCATCGTATGATCATGAATTTCATAAAAACAAGGAGAAAATTATACACTTATATATGTATATCGACTTTATTCAGATTCTTAAAGTTGGAGCGTCTCCGAAACGCTCCACGATTCGCTCGTTTATAATCGTCGCGAAACTGCGTCGTTTCAAATGAAAAACTGGCAAGGGTTGAGAACCGCTGACGTGTGCGCGAGTGCATGTATATGTAAATACATGTGACGACGAGTAAAACGCGCTGTTCTCTCTGGCGCACGTCTGCCCTTCTGCGAGTCGTCGCTATTTTGAATACATCCTAAAGATAGCGTAATAATAGAGTACGCGTAACCATCACAATCGGATTCGAATCACTGACAAGGCTAATTTGCATGGATCCACATCCCCGTGACAAAATTAACGACTCGGATAAATTCTTTCTCTTCTATCCATCCACTTCGCCGAAAGAAATAATTTTATTTCTCATTATCGATTTCCTAACCGATCTTCAAGGAAATATTTCGACGATCAGAAAATGCTACGGTTTCGAATTAATGCTAACGTATCACAAAAGTAGCATTACGTGCGCATCTCTTGACGGATATCGTCATCAGTCGCGTGGCACATATTTTTGCGTGATGCTGGAGGCTCAGCAAGAGATCTCAACTTGGCAAAGAAACTTGCCGTCTCTCGATCACGAAGGAAAATCTCTTTCGCTATTAAGGGGATCTTAAAGTCGTCTGTACAATTCAGCACGACTTATACATACGATTTATGTATTATTGGTATACTACTACATTAATATCGTACATGTAATGTTATAATATTTCATATTCACTGATGGATCCATGGTTTGAAGCCTTCTTTATTAAAAATATTTATAGCAAAATGTTATATATTTTTAATATTTCTCTGAAACACTTAATTATAATTTTAATATTTCAAAAACATTTTTTAATTTACGAAACTTCCAGATATAAAAAATATAGATTCTATTACATTATTCTTCTTTTGTATTATTATATAATAATTTAAAAGAAATGTTTTATGAATTATACATTTAAATAATACTTTTTCAATGTAATAGTTTAAATAATATTATAATTTAATATTCTACCTTTTCATATTTGATCTTAAAAAAAATTTTTTTATGACGAATTAATGTTCATATTAAGTATCTAAGCATAATTTTAAGAACTCAACATTGTTTGTTTATGTAATTCCCGGTCCAAACCAAAATTGTTTAACGTACAAAGTAAACTTGTATATAAAGCATCAACTATTGTTACGAGTCGACTCCAGATTTAAAAACTATAATTTTTAAACTTTTTTTCGTTTTTAATACAAAGTTGACCGATTTGGATTATATTATTGTTTACTTTATTTGCAGAAGTACATTAATTGTAGAAAAGGATTTTTTAAATTGTAAAAGCAGAGAAGTTAGAAAAATATTTGTTTGAAAAATAATAGGTAAAACAGATGATTCTTAATTTCCTAAATTCCGATTAAAATAATGCTATTCGCCAAATGAGGCCGCCATAATAAAAGTTCACTCCTTTCGTGCCGAAGGACGTGTCGATAAGAGAGAAAGACGAAGAAAATTGATATCGTCCTTTCACGTGGAAAAAAGAGCGTCTAGTAGGGCAAACGGTACGGCGAGTTGGCAAAGTCTTTTTTATCGGGACACGAAGGGATTATTATCAGCTCGAAAGAACTCGTTAGCCTCTTTATATTGTAAAACTTGTTAATAATTATTCTTAGAGCGTCTGCGATTATCGCGTTTATAAAAATGCACACGGGACTCCGCTCGAATATTCGATGCTTTAATATCTTCATTTATCCTTTTATCTAATAATTATTTGGCTTCTATTTCGTATTTCTTTTCGTATTGTGCAAAGTATATAAAAATATAATTTATTAACAGAAATTATTACCGTCTATTTTTTTCTTTTTCCCTGTACATATTGAAAAAATATTATTTAGGCTTCAAGATCATCGAAAGAGAAATAAAACAATATTTAATAATAAAACTTTCGCACTCTTGACTCGCGGAATTTTTTACTTGCTATAAAAAGATTCTTCCAAATCTCGAATTCCACTGTAACTTTTTAGTCGGAAACACTGCAATTACAAACTTTTTGAAAGATTCGTCCGAAATTAAAAGCGGATAAATGTGATTTGTATGGGACGCGAGATAAATTTTCGCGTATACAATTCGCGAAATACAATTCGCGTGCAGTAGTTAATTCGCGCGATAACGCTAATTGTAGCCATGCTAATTCGATTACGTTAGCGGAGAAGGTCATCAGTGGATGCGCTCGTGATCAGATGCAGCAATTTTGCCAGATCAGCGAACAATGTGATGTCTCTCGGTATCGAATTGTCCTGATATAATAATGGCATCCCAATCGCATAAGATATCACGTTAGAATAAAATTGCCAACCAATGATACAAAAATGCGCGAATGCTGTAATATGATTAGAATATTTCATACGTGCGATTAATCGTAATGCATCATTGGTACATACATTGGAAAAGATAGATAACAGTTATCAGATGTATTTTTTGTTGGCGCAATATTTAATAAATACCAAATATAATAATAATAATAACAACCAATTCATATAATAATATTATATAATAATATTATATAATAATTCAAAAAGCGAGTAAATATTTATAAATTAGCTTTTTTAGTTCGAAGAGGAAAGATTTACCAAATATTTGATTGAGATTATTTCACCAAAGTTTTAGTAATCATCATCTAGACTTGATTATTGCTTTACTTCATATTGATTACACATTACATAGGTACACAAAATAAAATTTGATGTTTAATCCGGAGATTCGATCATGGTATTTTTATGTATTTTGAAACTTTGAAACTGAATCCAATGTTCAAATTGCACTATTATGTCATAATTTTTTATCAACGGAAAATAGCTCGATTTTTCAATATTTTTAGAATCATTTATGGCCTGGTTTTTAATATGCAAGCTGAGGTAAAAGAGAGAAAGTTCAACGATAATATGCAAGCTTATAAAGTTAATATGCAAGCTGGTAGGATAAAAATATTATGGAAAATCGAGCTATTTTCTGTCGATAAAAAAAATTATAACATGATGGAGCAATTTGAACATCGGATTCGGTTTCAAAGCATTAAAATACATAAGAGTATCATAGTCTAATTTCTGGATTAAAAAGAATGTTTTATGTTATTATAAGCAGATTTTTTTCAGTGTAGCTAAATAATCTAATTTATGTGAAGTTTCGTAACATTATGTTTTTGAGTACATAAAAGATTGTTTAATTTCGAAAAGTATAAGCTGTGTTCGTATTGTGTGTATTTCAGAATAATACAATAAAAACAATATAAATTTCGAATTAAGCCATCATAAAAGTTGCTAAGATTCCTACATCATACCTATTTCTTTTTCATGATTTCAATAAGGATTTTACATTTGATCGCAATTCCTGCTTTTATTTTAAAATTTAATAAATACGAATTAATAAATTTTAAGCGAGAAAAAAAAATTGAGATATTTTTAACGGATACGTCGTGTTTGAATTACGCTATGATTATCGTTGTTGCATCAGTTGAACAGTTCACGATCACAAATTACGCAAATCAATGAAAATACAGCAGAGATACGTACTAACTGAGATATATATCGATGATGTCGCATAATTATCAAGAAATATATACATAACTACTTTTTATGTTATATTTACCATTAAGCCTGTTATAATCGACAAAACGGAAAAAGAAAGCAAAAAATTCGCAATGCGAATTAAGTCATGAGATAGTAATCAAGAAAGTCATGGATCATAAATTAGGTTTAGGAACTCTAATATATAACCCTACGTGCACAGAAAAATATCATTATATTACTAAGAAAAGCGACAACTACTCAGCTCAATCTATTTCCTTTTAAATAAAGTTTTATCTTGGACAAAAAATATTTTCTTGATTATAATCAAAATATATACATTATAAATTTTAAAAAACTCATGTTTATTTAAAACAAAAATTTATTTTGAAAAATATTATAAAATTAATCAAAGAAGCGACTTTATATAATACACGACTTATAAATAAGTCGAATTTGTTTAATAAATAAAGCTTCTTTGAATTAATTTAATAATCTTGATTGAAATATTAAACTACTTATCAGGATTTAGAATATATTTCGAATAAATTTAATGCTTATAATGAAGTATAGATTTGCGGATAAATAAATTTTTGAAATACTTGGAAGTAATTATTATTACGTATTATTTGCGTACAGTATGTTTTTTTTGTGTAAATTAATGCAGGCATTCTGTGATATACGAGCTAACGGAAATATTCACGAATGTAAAAATGCGATCGCGTTTGTCGTTGCGTCTATTCAGAGACAGATTTCATTTGCGAAACAAAGTTTTCGAGCCAACTTCCGCGGGCACCGTGGACGATCAATAAGAGACGCTTGGTGTCGACGAGAATCTCAACTGTGTGCTCTTCAATCGATAACAAAAACTAAAATTAACGTTCGCGATACTTTTTTCCTAATAAATGAAGGGAAGCAGTTCTGAATTTCTAGTTAAAAATTAATGCATCAATGCATATATTATTTTTATTACAAAAAATTAATTTGTAATAAAAATTATTACAGAACTAAATGTGAAACACAAGTTCCGAATATACCGTTATAAATATCAAAAGAGCAATGGTCCCACTGTTATAGAAAGCAAAGGAGCAATCCCTTGAATTAAATAACATATTTTTATTTTTAATTTCTATGTATGTCAAAATACAAATCAATCCTATTTGTAGTGAGTTTCAAAATAAACATCGTCCATATTAATGTATGCATTTAATAAATGATAAACTAAATAATAAATAGATAATAAATTAAATTTAAGTCAAATTTAATATATTTTTTTAATTGTTAACTCCATTATTTTAGTCAAATTAATGATATATTGAGTAGAAACAATGATGTTCTATAGAAACGATCAAAAATAACTTAAATTTATAATTTGATAATATAAAAACAGTAAAAAATAATAATAATAGCTGTGGGAGTCAACGCAATTATTAGTGCGATTATCTTATATTTATTTAGCTTATTACATAAACCTTGATTTGATTTCGACGAGCGCAATACAATAGAAATTTAACAGTATACGCCCAGATAAGTTCTCAGTTTAGGATATTTACGTTCCTGATTGTATTTCATTTAACAGAAATTCTATTTAAAACATATGCGCGATATTTAATACAGTGCACGAGAGATAAGAATAAAATGGAAAATAAAAGAGACACATAACTGCTATCAATGAAAAACGTGTGACATAATAATGACAGATATTTAGTGACTGAATCGATTGATATCTTCCGCTTTACTGAATATTAACGAATGAGAAAATAGCGCTAGTCCCGATATTGTCTATCTGGCGTAAATTCGTTATCGAGATAAATAGAGGCGTAAGAAAATCGATTTTCATTTCAACGACCGTGTGCATTCTGCACTGATACCATCACTAATAGATTACTCTCGGCGCGATATATCCTGATGCAGAGACGGTAAACATAATAAATGATGTTTTAACGGGTGTCTTCGCTTGTTACGTAACGGATTTATTTTTATTTCCGAGCGTTTCGAAATGACACGCCAGAATCGTCCCGTTGACTATACTTATACACACATATTTTATATATATACATATACTGAGAAAAATGTAGGTACTAAATTTTAATAAATAATTGTTTGAATGCCAATTGAATATTTACTAAATGTAAACATAGTATATTTATTTGATACAAAAACCATTAATTTGATTTAACTATTATATTTTTTTACTTAGCAAATATTTATTTTTCGTAAAATAAATGTCATATGAGTACTTCAAACAGTTATTTACTAAAATTTAATACATTTTTCTTTATATAAATATATATAATGTTTGTATTATATATATATATATATATATATATATATATATATATAGAGTGTCTCAAATTTAAATGGCCAAACTTCCGGAACGTATAGGAAATGAACTAAAAAAAAAATCCTTTAGAGATGTGAGACAGGCTCCGTTTTAAAAAAAAATCGCAAAAAAAGACAAAAGTTTTCAGTTTTGTATACCTACTTATTATTTATTCATATTTATTTCACATTGTCACTTGCTTAATGTAAATATTGTTCAAAATGTTAGTCTCTAGCTTGCAGCAATTGCATCTTGTACGAACAGCTCGTGTTGCAGTCAAACATTCTGGTCAGTGTAATGACTATCCATGTTAGATGCAATGCTTGTATTGTTGCATGAGGCACATTTTGAATAATATCTACTTTAAGAAAATGACAACGTAAATAAGCAAGTGTAAATGAATGAGTAATAAATAAGTACAAAAATGAAAACTATGTTGTCTTTTTTTTTTGCGATTTTCTTCAAAATGAAACAAAAATGAGCAATACCTCCAAAGGACTTTTTTCAGTTTATTATTTCCTTACACGCTCCTGAAGTTTGGTCATTTAAGTTCGGGACATCCTGTATATAATATGTATATATTGTAATATATATATATGTATATGTATACGTGCATTAAGATACGTGTATTAAGAAGTGTTGATAATATGGTGGTATTGGAAAAGTAGAGTAATGCCAACAATGAAAACATTTGCGCGAGTATTCAATAATCTTAATTCTTATCCAATAAGCATGAAAGACGAAATTAGATATTGTACGATGAGAAGGAATATCTTTCATCAAGGAATGAGGAAAGGAATGTTCAATACAAGGCCGTTCGGAGCACGTCGAAGTTACGTGAAAATTGCACGGGAAATCGGTTTGCATTCCGCTTCATCATCGAAAAGGGAGCGTTGGCAATTTTGCACTACATTGCACTCGATGTTGAAACGCATCGGTTCTTTTAAAGACATTAATATATAGCTATCAGTTTCGTATCTCTAAAGCCCATTCTACAATTACGTATGAGTAGTTGTAAGTTGATGATAGTAAGAATTGATCACTCACAGTCGAATATTCTTTTCGTATTCTGCTATAATTGATCAATTCTTACTACAGCCTCTTACAATTACGGTTGACAGAATTATAGAATAGGTTTAATTAGTTTAATACTAATATTTGTAATTCCGAAATTTTCAGAATTTATCTGGATGAGAATTAAGAATTTTTTAATAAAATATCAGAGATACTTGAAGATAACAGCTTGAACTCGTCATCAGTTTTCACAAACGATAAAATATCATTGATATGTAATACAACGCAATATGTTGATAGAAAAGAACATAGTAGTAACAACTATAAAAGTGACAACTACACAAGTTTTATATGTAGAATTAATGTACATAGTTGAACTATTTTATAATGATTGCAACTATAAAATAATTTATACAACTACATTAAGTTTAGATATAAAATTTGTATAGATGTATAGATGCTTTATAATAATTTTCTCTAAAAGTACATTAAAAAATCGAAACGGAAGTATCGAGATTTCATCGCTATCCAAAAAAATGTTTGCGTTCGAAATATGTGAATACACTTTGCAACATTGGTGCCACTTAGTAATCGAGAAAATTGCTATCTAATTAACATTGACATGAATCGATATACCTAATTATGATATATGATACAAAAATAAATGTTAATTTCGTCTCTATTTGAGATTTCAAACATTCTTCTTCGGCAATGTCTTTCAGAACATTTAATGGTATCGCGACGGACAAAATATCGATACCTACCGAAGCATCCCTGGATGTGCGCGACACGCACAGTGCATCGTCAGCATCCCTAGATATCCATACACATTCACGCTGCACATGCACAAACGCGTGCGCGCGTGTACATGTCGCACCGGTTTACGTCCGCCCTGCTATGCACGCAGCTTGGCAACAAGCGGACGGGTAGTCGGTTGCGGGGCAAGGTCGGCTCTTTCTCTCTCTCTCTCTCTCTCTCTCTCTCTCTCTCTCTCTCTCTCACACACACACACTCTCTCTCCCCCAACTCTATTTTATCCCAGATATATATATTTATTACGAAACTGCTGTACAGTATATCTCGCCGTGGTGCGCGTGGACGCGTTGAAACCCGCTCGCGCAGAAAATCACGACTCCAACACGTTCGCGGGAACTCGTTGCCACCGCAGAAATCGCGTATTCCGGTATCCCGCAAAAAAAATGCCCACGGAGCAAATATTTACCACGTATTCGATATATGTTAGACCCGAGAAAATCGGAGCATTGCGATATTTTTATATTTAAGACTGTTTTAAGTACAGTAAGATGTCATGAACTAATCAGGCAGCCGCATTAGCATCCTAAAATATTACTGAAGACGGTCTTAAAATAAGAATCATCCTTTCCATTTCATGACACAAGTATTGTTTTATCTTTGTTATTCTCTGAATGCTAAGATAGAATGATTAGATAGAATGATGTTGTGTTGATTTGTGTCATTAAATGGAAAGCATCCTGTGAATACTAATCTATATATATCTATATTTTTTCTTTTTTCTTTTTGCGAAACGTTCGAAAGTTGCACGATCATCCGCGATTTTTGCGCGTTCCGAAAGTCACTATAAAAGGTGGTGTTGCAATCTTCGTGTCTCTCACGATCGTGCGCGCGAGCTAATGATTCCTTGTACAACCTGAAATTGCCTTGAAGCTATATTATTCTCCAGCGGAAATTCGATTGTAAGATATCCGGATGTGTGCCGGAAGAGAAAAAATGAATTAAGAGAAAAAATGAATCGATTTTAATTTTATTTTGTTTTTCTTCGATTATATTAATAACAAACGTCTATTAATTGCAGAACTATTAGTTCTCCCGTTATTTATGCCTCCCTTGTACTATCAACAATACCGTCTAGTTCGCGTTAGATGTAAGTATAGCATATTGTAACAAAAGCAAATATCAACTTGTTGCATAGAAGAATCAACAAAAAGCGTCAGCATAACGTCAGCTGTTATTATCGTACGAAAATAACAGAGATTTAAGTATTAATATCCACCGATAAATTAAAAATCGCAAAAAATCTGCTGTATCTTGTTTAAAGCATTCCGCTTTATTTTCGTTGTAACGTACTTGATTACAATTATAAGTTTCATAAAAATAACAATACGTCAATAAACAATAAAGAAGTATTATAAAAACTATGTTAATCTCTTCATGTTCTCTTTGTATTCTCTTTATACACGATAAGTAATACAACGCAATAATGTATTATTGTAAGTATGTATTATTGTAATTCTGCAACGTCGGCGATGCGCAATCGGAAATTTACGCGATCGTAGTGCACAATAAACGTTCCCATCCGTGAGACAATGTTATTTTTAAAGACCTTTCAAGTATGCAGGCAGTATACATGTTTAACACCTCACTGCAGTTAAAGTCGAAAGATTTTCCCCGCGTAAAATTATAAGAATATTGTACGACAGATTTGAAATGTGTGTGAAAGCTGAATAGCCCTCGCTGTAAAACAATTTTCGGAATAGCGTGGGAACAGACAAACATCCGTGATATTTTCCTTTTGCGCATACAGGCTTTGCGACAAGTTTTGCGATTCGCGAAAGCGATTTTAGTGAAAGCGCGAGTGTCTACTGTCATTTCTCTGCTGCCCTATTCTTCCGCATGCTTCAGAATTTCGCCTATTCGTCTATTTCCAGTAGTTCCGTATTGTTTGAAAAAAATCACCGCGGCCCTTCGCATGTCACCATTTACAAGGAAATTATTATTGTCATGCGACGCAACGTGCAATTTTCTCTTCTCTATCGTTTTCTAATGTCTTCGTAAAAATAATAAAGTGATAAGCGTCAGATGATTCATTCTAAATGTCGCAGAAGAAATTTGTCGACACAGACTTGTATTTATAAACAAATAATAGTAAATAATATTAAGTGAAATAGATGGAGAATATTTGCAAACAATAGTACAATAGTAATTTAGGAAGTGAAGAAATTTTCGAGATTCCAATGCGAGTCAATTATAGTCATATAAATAAAACAATATAAAATAATCACGCAATTTCACAACATAGTAAGATTTAAGCCGGATGTCTCGCCAGTTCTTTTTATCCGGAATTGTGATGACGTTTTAGCACGCGATCATAAATATGCCGTTGCTTCTCGCGCACTTAAGAGCACGCCTGTATCTCAAAGCAGCGAAATCTAAAAAGAGCTATTTATAATTGCAGAGGCAATTATGCGGCAGTACATCATATTTCATTCTTGGTCGATTTCTCTATATTTCAGTTACAATTAGTACGAAATATGATTGCAGCTATCCGACTATCACGTTCAATCATCGAGTGTCACATTGATTAAAAATAAAATCAGAGTTGTCGAATATAATTAATAATAATATAATTAATTTAATTTCAAGAATATAAATAGAATTTACAGTCCATATTTTAATTTAGCATCGCATCGAAAATCAAACAATCACTTTCAAGTCGACACCAACTAGAAATAACAATAATATCAATGTTATCATTTCGTATTTAACAGTATAATTCTTTTATGTAACATCATGTGTTACATTGCATTTATATTATTAGTGAAATTACATTAATCACGTTATTTGAGTTTGTATTGAATGAATTATTCTTCTAAAAGTTTCTTTAATCGATTATGTGTCTTAAAACAAAATAAAAATTACAAAAGTAAGCAAATTTAGTAGATGTTCCTCAATAAAATTATAAATATTTTAATAAATTCGCTTTTGTAATTTTCATCTCACTTTAAAATACATTGATCGATCTCCTGATATAAAAGTCATCAATATATAAATTCTACATAAAAATGTAAGATTTATATATCGAAGTCATTAATTTAGGAACCGCCAACATCCAGAAATATCAAAAATTCAAAGCAGATGCAATGTTTACGAGCGAGCATCTCATGAGATAGCGTCATCAGTTTTTCCGAAATAATCGCATCGAGATTATCGTGGTGTCACGAGCGTCTGCTCGGTGCATGCCAGATAAGATAAATTTAACATTTCTTTTGAGTATTATACCTCTAGATGACCGACAGTGACCGAAACGGTCCCTTCATTGTAGTAGCGCTCTACCGCGTTACCTAACCTCTCTCGCACGCGCGCATGCGATCTAGCCTGTTCGTGTTCATTCGCGATGAAGAGGAAGAGAGCGAATTATTTTCACAACGCGCTGCCGCCGTAGCTCCGGGAATTCGTAATCAAACGAATATCTTTTTCCTCTTTCTCTCTTCTTTCTGTTCCTTCCCCCCCCCCTCTCTCTCTCTCTCCCTCTTTCCTCAAGAAAAATGTTTTCTTTTGTTATACTAAAACTTATAATAGTTACATTTTATCATAATTCAATTTTGTATACTTCTTAAATTTGCAGTATTTTTGTAACTTGTACGCTTGAGAGGATCTGTCCCAGAGTATGAAATAGATTTTTTCTCTCTTTCTCTTTCTCTTTCAGAAAGCACGGCTCTCGTATATTTCCGCGTGTTTATTCATTCCGACCCGGTCTATCCATTTTATGTGGTTCTCTACGTCGCGCGAGAGCGAGAGCGAGAGCGAGAGGAACGATCAATTCCTCGACCAGTTAACATCGATTAACTCCGTCAAGCGCCCTCCGACTGGTGCACACTACGGTCCGCACTAGATCCGTTAGGTACTTCATATATCTATAATCGAACGTATACTAATCGAAACAGCGAAGAGAAAACGCGAAATCGTTTGGGAACAAAACTGGCGTGCCTGTTTGTCGTCATCACTGCAACTGCGTGCAAATGAAAAACAAATAAATAATAAATTCGTATCGGTTATTGTGTTTAATGCGAAATCTAAGCTCGTCAACTTCGCGAAGCGAAGAAGGAAGTAAAATCACGAGAATAAACGAATAAACTGATATAATCTCATTGATTCGAGCTCGGATTTCGACACTGCAGAAACGAGAGTGACTTTTATACTTGTTGATGATAAAAAAATTGGAGCAAATCGAGCCTAAGGCAGGCACACATATACTTTCTCTCTTTTTGTGTTTTTTTTAAATTATTTTTTTTCATTTCTTCATTTAGTTTTTATTTTCTTTATTTTTTGAATTTGGTTTTTAATATTCTTTATACTTTTGTTATTAATCGTGTATTGTTTTCAGTGCTCAAGAGGATGCAATTCTAGGACACCTAATAAATAACGATCTCTATCTCTCTTTCTTTCGAGTCTGCGTGTTGCTACGGAAAATTTACCGCGTCCGTTTCACCGGTTAGAACACGGACGTCGGGCCCTCTTTTATTCCCAGCAGGTCCGGACACGCAGCTGCCTAAAGGACAAAAAGGAAAAGACAAAGTATCCGGACTCTCTCTCTCTCTCTCTCTCTCTCTCTCTCTCTCTCTCTCGCTTGCTCTCTCTCCCGGTGACGCTTGGCGCGATCAGAAAAATCGGGCAAACGCTGTGCCGATTGATCAAGCAATCCCGCGTGTATCAACCGCGCATTCTTCCTATTATCAAAGATTCTCTGAATTCACGCCGCGAATTAGAACGAAAATCTCGATTCCTGGTCTCGCGAGGACGCGTACCGGGTATGCGAGAATACGCGCGCCCCTGGGACTTTCTCCTAGCAGTGCTAGCACACCCACAGCGGCCCTGCGAGGCTCAGGAACGCCGACCGTTCACAGGCGCACTTCCTCGCCAAGTGAAACAATCCCTAGTTCTCTACGGAGTAGGTTTGTCCGCGCTACTTGATTCAAACATATTTTCATTTAAATCGTTTACATTTAAAAGGATCCGTTCAAAAGGAAATTTAAAAGTTTAAAAGTTTTTAAAAAGTATATTACATTATATCAAGAAATTTTTCCTCAAAAAGGTTTTGGAATGTAGCCTTGGACGTTAAAAAGAGAAAAAAAGAGAAAGATATTACTAACAAGTATAAAAAGTGTAAGCAATGTGAATAAATCCAGCTATTGGCACGCCATCAAAATCGGTATTTGTGATTCCTCACTCGACATCTCTGCTTCATTTATACATATATATATATATATATATATATATATATATATATACATACATATGTGTGTATGTATATATATTCTACATATAGCTGGGGATAAAGTATATAAATATAGAATGTATATATACATATATTATATACTATATAAAATTGGTCTGTTTTTTTCAATTGGAACTTCTGATGCATCATTTATTTTCTTCTTTTCTCTTGAACAGAAAAGCAAGAAAGATACAGAAAGTTCACCGAAGAGAACAGACCTGCGTATACATGTACAACGAATTGAAAAACGGACGATTGCACTCGAATAATAATTTAATCCGCAATCCGAAAAAATAGCCCGATTACTAATAAATCCTAAATACTTTATCGTCTCTGATATTTCGCGCTCTCATTCCGATCGAAGATTTTTTTTTTCTTCTCATCTCTCGTCTGAAATGTCAAGTCTCCCGACTCCGACATTAAAAAGTCGCGTTTCCGAGAGATCGACGTTAAAAAGAAGAATAGAAAGCTGACGCTCCGAAGCCGCGAAGCGGAGGCCAAATGGCAAACGTCAGCCGTACACGGTACAATATGGTAACCGGCGCGGCGCGACGCATCGCGACAGCGGAAATGCGGCATGGCAGTCACAGCAGGCAGAGGGCCGCTTCTGCGTCTTACATAAGCTTCCGATCTCTTTCGAGCTGTCAGTTATTCGTCTTCGAATCTGTGCATATTTATTGCTTCCGCGCGACACGATGTCTCGTCATCGATGGGCGTATGTACATTCACATATACGTGCACATCAATAGGTACGCGTTACGACGTGTATTTTGCTCCGTCTTGTAGATGGTATTTCTACGTGCGCGAAATACGGACGGTCGTGAAATGCGTAATATCACGCAAATGATCTCTCACCTGCGAGACGATACGTTGCGTGCCAGCGCTCGTGTCCACAACGTCAGTCTCGCTTGTCACACGGCAAAATCACACTTTTTTTCACACACTCATAAACCACATCTCGTTACGATCACAGTGTTCTTATTGAAAATGCGTTAAGAGAGAACGTGCGTTGCCGTTAAATAGGGCATTTGGCGTCGGGGTCGGGGATTTCTCGGACGGCTTCCGAAAGATGGCAGTAATGGCACACGTTTCGACAGTTTCGTAGAGACATTGTAGTAGAGATTGGCATAAGTGGCATAAACTAGTATGAAGATAGCTGTCGGATTAATACCTTCGATAATTTTAAAAAGCATATTCGATTGCTAATTTTTGCGTCTTTTTTTTTATTTTGTTTGCATATTAATTATTTTGAGTAGAAAATCAAAAATAAAATTTGGACAAGTGTAATCATCATTTTGAACCTTTATCTCATAATTTCATGGATATTTCGATGTTAAAACGTTTGTTAGTCTGCCAATTCCATGCATGAGAATATTATTTTCATTTTATCGATAAATTGTTCTGTATTCTATTCATTAATATCATGTAATTTATCTAGTAACTTTAGTCCTAGTTACTTCCAAGCGACTCGATGCGTATGTGCCATTCTTACTTAGGGTAGAATCACATGGTGAAAAACGCTTGTAAAATAGAGAATAAAAGCAACCAATCAGCGTTATTCCGAATAGCGCTAATCGATTGTTTCATTCTTTATTCCGCAACCCTTTTCCATATCATATGATTTCATCCTTCTGCCATGATTTTTTCCAAATGGATGGTGATTATTTCTTGTCCTTATTGCCTGTACTTTTCATTATGTTTCCGGCTTAATATTTTCAAACTCCGTGACTAAACGGCGCGCATGTGGCTGACGCCATGGTATAAAGCCTGAGGATCAATTGGATATGTACCTCGAAATGATGTGAAAATTATAAAAGTGAGAAAGTTCACTAGAATATTTATAATTGAATTGATCAATATCTAGCGAATTTACTTACTTTTGTAATTTTCACCTCATTTCACGATACACAATCGACTCTCAAATCTACCATTGCGTAAACATAATTGTAAATGATCATAGTTGCAAAAATTCATCAATCACATGATCAAATTCATGAATCAAATTCATATCATCGGATATTCTTCTCGTATTCTATTGTGATTCATCAATTTTTACAATTACAACTACGTTGACGCAATTGTAGAGCGGTCTTAAACTCATATACAAAAAAAGCAATAAGACGTAAGCAGTAAGGGAATTGGCTAATCACATCCGCTTTCACAACAGCAGAGTCAATGATCACGTTCAGTAGAGAAAACTAATCAGTTAGCGCTTAGTCATTTTTTAATAATTTTTGATTGGACTGATTTTTGTTTTTTTAGTTCTTCAGTCTATCTAAGTAGGAACTAATTATATTGAAGAATCATTAAGCGCTAACTGATTATAAACCAAATCCCTTTTTTGGCAATTTGTACGCTAGTGAATAAATTTTATTCTATATTCACTAAGCGCTAACTGATTAGTTTTCTCTGCTGCACGCAGTTAATTACGGAGTAATTGGCATTGACTAATCTCCATATAT